>Ga0172379_10009264_pt1 | contig 12188 bp, 6 predicted proteins | sample GrowelOW334metaG_FD_119756 | JGI IMG/M metagenome (GOLD analysis project Ga0172379, IMG submission 119756) | Groundwater microbial communities from an aquifer near a municipal landfill in Southern Ontario, Canada - Groundwater well OW334 metaG | ecosystem: Environmental > Aquatic > Deep... | reverse complement strand
ACATTCATATCCTGAATAATGAATTTGCAACGATATCCCTGCGTGACATTCATAATTGTAAAATTCACTGAATCTTTGATAAAATCAGGCAATGATTCAATAGCTCCAGCATCTTGTTTTGTACTGTAGAAACGCACTTCATAATCGGCTGGCCAAGCCACATTTTTCTCCGGAAATGACCTATCAATGCCCGCAACAATTAGCGCATTGGTTTTGTATCCGGGCAGCAAACCGGTTGTCGTTGCATCAAGAACAACGACAGTATCGTTGTGAATGCTGAGTGTCAATCCGTTGAATGTTGGTGTCGTGCGGCCAATGAGATTGTTTTTGATCAGCGTATCAACGTTTGTACTTTGCGACGATTTGCGTAACACATTAAACGATTTTGTTTTGTAGGTAGGAAACCCGCCGGTAGAATCAAATTTTATTTGATACGTGTATCCTTCAAGCACCGCATAAGGATTTACAATATTGATGGTCATTGATCCTGTTCCAATGCCTCCTAGCTGTAGTGGCGTGGATATTCCTTCAACTTGTGCTGGGAGATATCCGGCAGATTGAGCATTAGGGGTTACAACGGCACAATTTTTGTCAACAAATTTTAATGAGCCGTTAAAGTCTTCTGTAATAATTTTTGTGCATTCTGATGCAGATAACCCGCCTGCTGTTCCATTAAACGGATCTAGTTTTATAGGAGGGACACCGCGATCATACGAAACGAGTGCGTAATAATATCGTATTCCATTTTTGACTGTTGAATCAATAAATGAATGTTGCAACCCCGTATCATCGCCGCGCCAAAACAACGCGCCGTTAATTCCGACTGGATCAGGACCTTTGATGGTGTCAATTAAATCCCACTGTTGAATCGGTTTCCAATATCTTCCCTGTCCTCGTGAATCTGTTACAACCTTAATATCTTGAAACTCCGGCTCATTACTGCGGTACAATAAGTATCCTTCAAAATCGTATTTCCTCAAAAATCTGTCATACGATTTTTCAGCAATATCATCCCAATACAAGTATACTTTTTTATCTCCGGCGGCAGCGGTTAATGTGGGAGTGTATGGCGGTTGAGAGAAATTATAATATGCATTGTAAATCGCCTGGACAGTTACCTTATTAAAGATGATGTCATTGAGATCATCTCCCCAAATAAGGGCGATGGAAAACCGTTCACGCTTATTTTGATTCAGCGGGAAAACTCCGGAGGAAAAAAGACAAAAAATGTTGCTTAATTTAACGGTGGTATCTTTAAATCCGCTGGTCATTATTTCCCATGTTCTTTCATCATGATCCGCCCAAGGGCCATTACCTTGAAGAACATCAACATAGGCAGACTGCAAACCGATTTGGTCTGATTCATCCTTATCTGTTTCATCAAAATTTGGTTCACCGTGTGTCGGCAAACCGTCTCCCTGACCTTCATCAGTACCATCATACTGAGGATCATAGACACCGACGCCATCTTTTCCCACATCATCATTTAATGGTTCGTCAAGATCCCATGTACCATTTTTATTCACATCACTATATCCAATCCAATTAGTATTATTATCTATCCCATCATCACGGGATTCATCAATAATTCCATCATCATCATCATCTATGTTATTTATTGCATTACCCGGACTTTCTAAAAACGATTGAGCGTAATACCCTGTTTTATAGTTATCTGGTAATCCAACGCCGCTTGGCGCCCAAGTGTACATCAGGTCAAGTATTTTATCAAACTTTGCGTCGTTAATTTGGGCAGAACCTACGCTCGGATCACAATACACAGCAAAGACCGTAGAATCGTAATTGTGGTCCGAGATATTAATAACATCGTAATGCCAGAAAATAATATCTTCGGCGAGCACATGAGTCCATTGAAATCCGCGAACTTCAACGCGAAGTCCTAGCCCTCCGCGTTTATGATCGGATTGAATCGGGAAATAACGAAATGGAAGTTGTGTAAATTCCTTATCTTTCGAATCATCATAGACAAAAAATGTTTCTTCTTGTGCGTTACTTATCCCTCTCCCAAAATATCCGTACCAATATCCATCCCATTTTTTTATTGAATCTTCTGCCGTTCCATATTTTCCATAAAATAGTGACCGGGGCCATTTTGATGGAAATGTTGTTGTGTCAATATTTATTGCAGGACTCTTTGACACCGGATTGACGTACCCTGGAACCGGCTCAACTCCCCAAAGATCCCCTGAAATTGGATCTTTATCCATTGACTCGCGATACGAAGCTTCAAGCGGAGTGATATATTGTTCTTTTCCCAGTGCATCGACAATTTTAAATTTTGCCGAAATATAGGGTGTAAGGCCATCCAAACTACGATGACCAGTTCCTTTCGGCCATTCACCGTGCGGTCCTGAAACTACACCAGGCGTAAAATCGGAAACTTCACCTTGATTTTGAAAGACCGTACGAACCAGGTTACCGTCTAACGTACCCATTTTCCTATATTTGATATCTCCATAAGCCTCGGTACGAAACATTTGAGTTTGCTGAGTAACCTGCGCTGTGGCAGCAACTACAATAAGTTGACACAGCAAAGCTTTTCTGAGTGAGGAAGAAATTTTATTCATAAAAAAAATCCATACTGCACCGATGAGTTGGATATGTAAGTTAAAAATCGAGATTAATACCGAGTCTCACATTACGTGGTGATGAGATAGATGTTGGGTTATTTAAATATTCTTGCAACGAATTTAAACCATAGATCGGTGTCGCTTCTTTGATAAAAATATTAACATTCGCACGTCCGCTTGTATTATCCACACCGTATTCATTTTTGATGTCCAGAATGTTATAGACAAGAAGAAACAGGTTAGCCTTTGCGCCTAATATGGATAATGATTTTTCAGCACGGAAATCTATTGTATATGTTGAAGGTTTCTTCCCTCCGTTTTCAAACCGGAGCCCTTGGCTCACACGAATACTTTCGGTATATGGTAAACCAGATCCATTCCCAAAGATCAATCCCGTCATCCAATTCCCTTGGTCTCCGACATTGAGTGAAATATTCAACGTCGAGCGTTGATCCCAATCCAAAGGAACAACCTTTTTATTTGTCGCCAGAGGTGGATCTGATTGATTGTTGTAAAATACTGATAGAGGATCAGAGGCATTCCCTTCTGCAATTTGAAACGTGTAGTCTGCACGTGCACTGTAATAATCCTCATAACGCTTTTCTACAGAGACAATAAACCCGCGCACGTTACCGTAATCTCTGTTAATATACCGGGCATATTTAAATCCTTCATGTGTCCGAATAATTTCCGAACCGAGCAAATTACGGATGTCGCGGTAATACATGGTAAAATCAAAGCCAATGGTATTCAGAAATTGCTGCTGCAAACCGAGTTCATACATCACGGTACGCTGTGCATCAATATCAGGGTTTCCGGACACGCTTTGTAATTGTGCATTTGGTGCAATCAGGTATTCAGAGTTTGTATACAAATTACCGTACGTTGGCATTTGGAAAAAATGGCCGTACGAAAAATGAATAATCCCTTGATCGGTTATTGGAAACGATACTCCAAGACGTGGACTTACTTGAACTTTTTCGGATGTTTTTTGCATTCTCCCTGCATTGGGGAACAATGTATTACGCGTTGGGTTTTTCAAATCATACAATATTGAACTGTTTGGATTAAAGTAATCGAGGCGAATACCGGCATTAATAATCATAATGTCATATTCTATTTTGTCCTGTATGTAAACGGACGCTTCATACGGCGCTTTACTGTAACTCTGATTTCCTATTGTGTGCAGTTGCGGATATTGCGGCTTAAATACTGAATCTGTCTTCGAAAAGATAACAACCAATGATGTACTATGATTGTAGAGATCATGTATTCGCCCCTCTATTCCCATGCTGAGTTTATGTTCTTTTGTAATTTGCGATGCAAGCGTCCACTGTCCGATCAGCGACTGACTTCGATTCTCATATCTTCCTCCTTGGTTGCCGCCTGTTCGAAACGTGTAATTTGAAGGAGGAGTACCTACGTATGGATCGATGTAGTTTGTATCTTTTGGATTTTTATATAAATATCCTTTTCCGGTAAATTTATTAAGCGATATCTTTAAAGACTGAAAGGTGCTGTTACTAATAACATGATTAAGCTGAAGATTTTGTACCCAGTTCTCACTGTAATTTGTTATTCTGCCATCCGGTGCCCATTTCCACGCATGATCATAATTTTTCCATTTGGCGTTTTCAATAAATCCGCTGTAACTTATTTTGAGATCGTCAAATGAATAGGTCAGTTTGCCATTGAGCGAATATTTGTGATAGGGATTCATCGGAACGATCGCGCCATCACCGGAATTGTGATTGATATAGATGGAACGGTTGTTGGCATTCGGGAATGTGGTATTTGAATCCGTTATGTTGAAGATACGTTTTCCATATAAATATCCCTCCTCATCCTGCAAACGACCTGTTGCAAAAAAAGAGAGGTTGTTCACAAATGAAGTCGGTCCGCTTAAACTAAATTGATAATTTTTTGACCTTAATAAATCTAATTTATCATCGTTCATAAATATATCGGTATGCTTGGTATAGTAATCACCAAAATGTGCCCCTACAGATCCATGCATTTCCATTGAACCATCCTGCGTTACAATATTTACTACGCCGGACATCGCTTGTCCATACTCCGCATTAAATGTTCCACTGATCACTTCCATTTCACGCACAGAGGCATTTTCCGGAATAAACCCTGCGTTGCCACTTAAAGGATTGTTCACCGATACTCCGTCAACGAGGTAGGTAACTTCGCCGCTGCGTCCTCCGCGAAAATGACCATCAACTACTCCGGCTTGCAAGTTGATAACCTGCGAAAGATTTTCGACCGGCATTACTTTCAGATCATCCGATGATACCGTTACCGATGACGATGTAAGATCTTTTTGCACTAACGGACGGCGTGCTTCAATAACCACCTCTTCCCCTTCAATCACAGTTTCTTCTAATTGAATTTCAATTTCTGTTGTAAGATCAATCTTCACAATAACATTTTTGATCAGCGAATTTTTATACCCAATATTCGTTACCGATAACACATACATTCCCGGTGCTACGTTATTGATGCTGTAAAATCCTTCAAAGTCCGAAGAGGCACCGGTTTTCGTTCCATATATAACAACAGATGCACCAATAATCGGCTCACGGGATTTTTTATCGGTAACTTTTCCGACAATTTTTCCAGTTTGTCCTGAAAACAGCAACAGCGGTAGTAGTGTTGCAATAAGCATTGTGGAAAGCAATGTGGCTCGTATACATGAAATATTCATAGAAGTATCAATTATTCTTGTCATACAACATATTATAAAAATACCACAGGGTTTGTGAACCTGGTTTTACAATATACTGTGGTGCTGTTACATACTGCATGGAAATACAATCGGTTAAAATTGCGGCCGCCTGTACGGTACGGCGACCGCAACAATACTTTATAAAAATTCCTTTTGTTATTTGATCAACATCATTTTCTTTACCGAACTAAACGAGCCAGATTCAAGCTTGTAGATATACATACCCGTTGCAAGTTTCGATGCATCGAGTGTTGCTGTATAAGATCCTGCTGCTTGGAACTGATTCATCACAGTCATCACTTCACGCCCCAGAATGTCAAACAATTTCAAGCTGACATTTCCGGATTGTGGGATGCTGAACGAAATGTTCGTTGTCGGATTAAATGGGTTTGGATAATTCTGTGACAGTGCAAATGTTTTTGCCACACCTGCATCTTGTTGAACGCTGGTAGTACCTGATACATACCATGTGTAGGCCCAATCATACTGATTTTGCCAAGAGCTATTATTATTCCTGATTGAGTACGAAATAAGTCCTTCTCGGTCGTATGTGCCTGTTTTACCGTCGCGATCATTGATAGAGAAGTCTATTGCAATAGTCATGCCTACTTTCGGAACGAACAAAGTATCTCCGGAATATAATGATGCAAGCACTGTAAACGGTATCTTTGCTTCAACAATATACCCAGGCGACAATGGTTTTTTCTTCCAGATATAATTCGCACCTGGATACAAAACTGGTTTCCCAGCATCATGATCATTCCGTATAACGTTTTGTGAAAAACGAAACATATGGTCCGGCTCTGATCCACGATGATACCCTGTATGAATTCCACCATGCGAGTCATACAAACCGATATTCAGATCAGGAGAGTCTTGTGCCCATGTTGCAGCCACATTTGCTGTATCAACGGAAACTGTATCATCAATAACATCGTACGCGACATAAAGATTATTCGCATCCATTGCGACAAATGCTTTCGTTGAAAGATCATTACTATCGGAAACACCAAACACGACGTGCGCTCTAAGCGAATCTGTTCTAAAAGGATTGATGATAAATGGTTGAATTCCGGCAGCTGTCCATTCGGACAGTGTACCATCTGCAACAAAATTTGCAGGTGGTGTAGCAATAACCGGAGTTCCTTTTCCTGTATTGGTAAGTGGACCGACAACTGCAGGTGGATTTGTATTGTAAACAGAATCCCTCGCGGTAACACCATAATAATATGATACATCCTGATCCGAAACTGGTGAACGCAATACATGTGTAACCGATTGAACGCCCAATTTTATATCATATGGAGGAAGTTGAGAAACTCCCGGATCGGTCGTTTTTGTGAATGGAGTCTTGCTATAGTATACGTTATATACCGATCGAGCTTCGTTCGGTACATCATTCCAAATGATCGTATTCACATAAAGAGAAGTTTTAAGTATCGTAATACCGGTAACTGCAGCCGGAGGAGTTTTGTCTGATAACGTAGTGTCCGGACGCATTGCAGGAGGCAGCATGGCAACAATCTCTGATACGCTTAATGCCTTATTAAAAACTTGAACATTATCGATACTGCCTTTGAAGTGAGGTGGTGCTGCATTACCGTTTTTCGCTAAGTATGCAACTTGACCCTTATTCACAGTACCTGTAAGCGGAAGAATCCCTTGCATCACTCCATTTAAATAAACCCTTGCATAGGCACCATCATACGTTCCAACAACATTAATCCATTGGTTTGTTTTTAAAGCAGCTTCTGGTATACCTGGGCGAGCTGCACCTCCGGATGTTGCAACTTTCAATCGTAATTCCTTGGCCGCTTTATCTAGATAAAGAACATATTGATCACCTTGTGAATCAAAAATACCTATGAACGATGCGGGTGCGTTTTGCGGCAAATACGTTAACTTAGTCCACACTGAAACGGAAACAGCACTGGATGGACTATTAAATGAAGATGTTGTATCAAATTGAACATAATCATCAACGCCATCAAAACTCAATGCATTTCCGAAAAAGCCTTCCGAAACAACAGGACCATTTTTCACTAAACCTCTGTTGGTTGACTTCCCTGTTGCATCATAGATTACTGTATCAACACCAGCCACTGTATCAGCTTCTTGTATTCCTACAGAATCAAGTTGATAGTATGCAACATTGTTCGATGTGAAGTTTTTCTGAGTGAAATCAGTATTGCTTGTAACCATCACATTTGCCGCTGTATCTTTAACATTCATTACGGTAAGCGTATACGATTGATCTGTCATGGGTGAAGTCGTAAGAATGACACTCTTCTGGTCCAAAGAAGTTGTTGCACTCAAAACCATAGTCGAATTATTAAGCGTGTAATTCGTTTTTGTCGACGCGGTAGCTGCATCAACTTTTTCGCTGAATTGAACAATCACCGTACCTGCAGTTCCAAATGTCGAAGTATACGAAACAACGGGTGGTGTCGTATCCTGGGCGATTACCGGTATTGTCATCGCCATACAAACGACCACAACCAGTAGAAACATCTTTTTCATAATGGTACTCCTTTGTGTTAAGAAATTTTACGTGAGTTAGTGAATTGCAACAAATACATATTACCCGGTAATTTTTTCCATGTTTTTTCCTTTCTTGTTTTGAAATGGAATGCGAATATGTTCGTGGGTGTAGATAATAAGATTCATAGCTTAGTGCACATTTCATCGCGTTTGTTAATCATATCATTCGGCGTTGGTAACATTTTCAACTGAATAGGACTAACTGTTCTGAAAGCAATCGCTCTACTTCATTTCTACTCGGTACTGATGACTGTGCTCCAATTCGTGTAACCGATACTGCTGCTGCAGCATTTGCAAATCGAACAGCATCCCTGATGGTGCTGCCATTTGCCAATTCAACAGCAAGCGCCCCGTTGAATGTATCACCGGCAGCGGTTGTATCGACCGCCTTTACCTTGAACGAGCTAATGACCTCGAAATATTCATTCGTTACAACAATGGCTCCTCTCGCACCAAGGGTAACGATAACGCATTCAACCCCTTTTTTGAGAAGGGCTTCCCCTGCATTTAAGGCATCCTCTTCATTTACCACTGCAATACCCGTTAGTTGCTCCGCCTCTGTTTCGTTAGGTGTAATAATTGATATTTTTGAAAGCAGATGATCGGGAAGCTGTTGTGACGGCGCAGGGTTAAGTATAATCCGAATATGTTTTTTATGTGCAATTTCTGCGGCGGCAATAATGGCATCCAATGGAATTTCCAATTGCATCAACAATACCGCTGCATTGGATATGACATTCTGTACGGAATAAATATCCTCAACGGCAAGATGTGCATTCGAGCCGGATGCGACGCCGATTGCATTTTCTCCTTTTGCATCGACAAAAATAAGGGCAATGCCCGAAGCAGTACTGTTGTCTCTGACAATATTATTCGTGTTGATACCGTTTTTTTCATATCCTTGAATTGCAATATCTCCAAACTGATCATTCCCAATTTTTGCAATAAAGGAAACGTTACCGCCGCAGCATGCAGCAGCCACCGCTTGATTTGCCCCTTTACCGCCTTGAGCGGTAAAAAATGTTCCTCCAATTATTGTCTCGCCCGGACGCGGAATTTCTTTTACTTTAAGAATCATATCGGTATTTGAACTACCGATGACTACAATTGAATTATTCATTCATCAAATCCTCTGCATTTCTTCGTTAAATAAATATGCTCTCTGCATTTCAGTCCGTCGATACAATTAATTCATTCTTGAAATTATGATGAATGCAATACCAAGAATAAACAGAAGAAACATTGGCACGATAAGTTTTTTGGTATCTCCCCAGACATTTTTGAATTCTTTCCAAATGACAACACCCCAAAATGCTGCCACCATTGTTGCGCCTTGCCCTAACCCATATGATATTGCAAACCCTGCAGCTCCTGAAGCAAGAATATTAAGCGACATGCCGATACTCCAAATAATTCCTCCCAGTATTCCAATAGCATGAAGACGTGGAGAACCATTTTTAAAATACTCGCTGAATGGTACCGGATCTCCTTCCACAGGTTTTGCCATTGCAATGCTGTTCCAAAGAAAATTCGAGATAAATATTCCGAAAGAAAAAACCACCACAGCTGTATAGGAACCGTATTTACCAATTTCTAAGTGTACCGGATCGGCGGACATTGATGCAGCAACAAATCTGTAAAAAAAACCCATCAACACACCGGCTAAAATGGAAAAAACAATTCCCTTGCTTGATGTTCTTTTCCCTTGCGTTGCCAATTTCTTGTACGCCAAGGCATCAAGAATAATCGCAACAACAACAGCTCCTACCCCGATGAATAATAAAATCGGATTGCCGACAGGTACTGCGATATAATTGGTAATCACTCCGAGCACTAACGCCAATCCTACCCCGACTGGAAATGCAACAGCCATTCCGGCAATATCAATTGCAATAACAAGAAGTATATTCGAAAGATTGAATAGCACGCCACCAAGAAATGCCGACCAAAACGATGAGGATGTTCCTTGTGTTAAATCTTGAAGAAAACTCCTGCCTTGCTCTCCTGTACTTCCTACTGTAAACGCCAAGAGAACAGCAAAAAACAATACACCGATTGCATAGTCCCAATAAAACAATTGAAATTTCCATTCTTTACTTGCAAGTTTTTGAGTGTTCGCCCATGAACCCCAGCATACCATGGTGATAAAACATAAAACGACTGCAAAAGAATATGATTCAACAATAAACATTTCACCCTCCAGCGGTTAGCAAAGTATAGCCGTGTATAAATTGTTTTTCGAATTCAAGGTTATCGCTATCATTAAAACTCGCTTCTTGAATATCGGATGAGTTTGTTCCGATAAATATTTTTTGAACAATAAACTACCAAACAACTTTGTGAGTAGTTCAACGGAGCTATGAGTTCTTATTTTTGAAATTAATAATCGACGATAACTGTGATATGCGTAATACCGAATTTCTGATGATGAGTGTTGGTTCCAACAATATGCGGCGGCTTTCTTTATTCGGATCTTTCATCCTGCGAAAAAGAAGATTCACCGCCATTTCGACCATTCTTTCAATCGGTTGTGCTACTGCCGTGAGAGCCGGTGAGAGATATTTCGTAAAATATGGGTCATCAAAAGTAACAAGTGATAATTCTTGGGGAATAACTTTTTTCCCTTCGCGCAATGCTTCTAATACGCCAAGTGTAATAAGATCACTAGCCGAGAAAATAGCTGTGGGGGGATTACTAATTGTGAGCAGATGTTTCGTTTCAATGTAGCCGTTAAATGCCCGAAAATCATTTCCGACAATTATTGCAGGATCAATTGGAAGTCCTGCCATTTCAAGAGCTTTCGTATATCCTTTTTTTCGCTCTTCATTCGCGTACGTACCCGGAAGCCCTTGAATAAACGCTATGCGTCGATGTCCTTCGCTCAGCAGGTATTGAACAGCCATCATTGCTCCATACACATTATCCACACTCACTCCGTCAACATCAAAATCGTTGAAACATCGATCGAGTGTAATAAGAGGGATTCTTCGTTTATTGACTATTTCTTTAAGATGTTTCGCTTCTTGACCAACAGCAGCAACAATTAAACCGTCCACACGCTTGTCCAATAATTGTCGCAATGACTCTTCTTCGCGTATTGTATTTTCATCGGTGTCGTAGACAACGGTTCCATATCCAAATTTTCTTAATTCACTGGCAAGATTTTTCACAATTGTTGAAAAGAATGGATTTGAAATATCAGGCACCAATATTCCAATTTCGTGAGTTTGTTCCGTCCTCAAACTGCGAGCAAGCACATTAGGATGATATCCCAGCTCTTCAGCTGTTTTTTTAATAATGAGTGTTGTTTCTTCACTTATGGAGATTTTTTTTGATCCTTTGTGAAGCACTCTTGAAACAGTGGACAGTGAAAATCCAGTTTTTAGCGCTATATCCTTTAGTTTTATTGGCATATTTTTACCTTATTAATGACAATATTATGTAAACGATTGCACAAATAATATTCGGATAGTTAATTTTTGTGCTTTTTAACAGATATATTCAATATTAAATAAACAAATATTGATTTTACAAACTTCACGATACATCATTATAACATATTTTATGCAATCGTTTGCATAAAGTAATATTTTTGATGTGTCTTGTCAAGTACAATTTTGTAAAAAATGAATATTGTTGATCCCGACCAAAATATCTTATTAACTGATGTTACACAAAAAGATAAAAATGGTTCGACGCGGCGCAGAAACATCGGTCCCATCCTGAGCAAATCCTTTGCTGTTTGTTCCGAAGGAATCCCTGCGGGAAAGGATGCGTCTCCCGATAGGGATGCCTTCGGCAGAAGAATGACTTAACTATCTTAGCCTGCGCCTTCCTCACCATGACTGTTTTTCTTATTTTGCGTAACGTGAGTTATTAAAAAAGAAGTGCGATGTACCGACAGTTTTTATGAAAAATTGAACCGTATATTTGTGAACAAATACCAATTCTCAAAAATATTCTTGTATTTTATTTATCTGTCGTCATACGGTTCCGCTTTGCGCATCCCATATGACGGAATCCAAAGGCAGGACATCCCGTACACTGCTCTTCATCCTCCACCAAATAATTTACGCACTGGCGCGATGCTTAACTGACAGCCTGAGCAAGTCCGGATTTTTTCCTTTTGGATAGGTCGAAAGATTCCATTGAATACATCACTTGCCTGTATGGACGATACTTATACAAATGAAACACCATAAGATGTGCAATGTTAATTTTTAAATACAATTTTACTACAACGACTCTAGTGTCCTGTACCAATAATACCTTAACTAAGTCGTCATCCCCCCAACGGGGCCGTTGGCCGAATGTCCCGCCTT
>Ga0172379_10009263_pt1 | contig 12189 bp, 13 predicted proteins | sample GrowelOW334metaG_FD_119756 | JGI IMG/M metagenome (GOLD analysis project Ga0172379, IMG submission 119756) | Groundwater microbial communities from an aquifer near a municipal landfill in Southern Ontario, Canada - Groundwater well OW334 metaG | ecosystem: Environmental > Aquatic > Deep... | reverse complement strand
GAGCCACAACGGGTTGCCGTGTGACACAATGAGCACGTTTTTGCCTGTGTAGCGCTTTTCGATATCAAACAACGCTTCGCCCACACGGCGACGAACGTCGGCAAACGTCTCTCCCCCTTCGGCACCACGTGCAAATCTATCTGCCATAGAGACGTACGACTGCTGCCACTCTTCCTGCGATTTGCCGGAATACACGCCTAGGTCGGTTTCTCGCAAACGCTCGTCGGTCATGAGCGCCGCGTCGGGGAGAGCCAACTCGTGCTGGACTATCTTTGCAGTCTCTTGGGTGCGTACAAGTGGAGACGCGACAATGAGGTCGATATGTTTGTTGTGCAACTCTTCAGCCGAGGCCCGCACACCTTGACGGCCCTTGTCGGTTAAATGGTTGTTCGGGTCGTTGTAGGAGTCGAGGATACCGTCGACGTTGCTCTGTGCCTCGCCATGGCGCATGACAAAGTAGCGGTTGCCCGAGCGGCGCACCATGCTTAAAAGCTCGTTGATAGAGCCGGCCACGCGGATCTCTTTGGTCTTGGTGTTTCGCCACACCGGCAACGGGGCGCCCCAATAGCGACTGCGTGATATCGCCCAGTCGGGCGCCGATGCCAAGCCGTTGGCAAAACGCCCCGTGCCTATGTGCTCGGGCACCCACGAAACTTTTGCGTTCTCTGCAATGAGTTTAGACTTGAGCGCGGAGACTTTAACAAACCACGAGTCAGCAGCCCAGTTAAGTAGAGGCGTGTCGCAACGCCAGCAGTGCGGGTAGCTGTGGTTAATCTTTTCTTGTTTAAACAGCAGACCCTTTTGCTCGAGCAGTGCGGCGACCTTTTCGTCGGTCTCGCGCGGGTTACCTTTGGGCTTAACGGTAAGCCCTGCAAAATCGGTCACCAGCGACTCAAACTTGCCCTCGCTGGTCACGTGGTGGATGAGTGGAATTTTGTTGGCCTGTGCCAACGCCAAGTCCTCGGCACCAAACGCGGGCGCCAAGTGCACAATACCGGTGCCGTCCTCGGCTGTTACATAGTCTGCGGCATAGACCTTCCATGCATGCGTTTTGTGTTTGTGTAGCTCGGTCGCGTAGTAGTCGAACGGTGGCAAATATTTTTTACCAACAAGCTCTTTGCCCTGCATTGTCTTAACTACGTCACCCTCGAGCTTGCCTTGGCCTGCAATAAAGTACTCGTTGCCAACCTGTACCTTTTCGTAGGTAAGTGCCGGGTTAACCGCGGCAGCTGTGTTGCCGGGCAGTGTCCATGGTGTGGTTGTCCATATAAGGAGCGACGTGTCGGGCTCGTCGACCAGCGTGAGCTTAACCGTCACTGCGACATCGTCAATATCTTTGTAGCCCTGTGCTACTTCGAAGTTAGACAGTGTGGTGCCGCAGTGCGGGCAGTAGTGGAGCGACTTGAACCCTTCGTACACCAACCCTTTGTCGTACAACTTTTTAAACGCCCACCACACAGACTCGGTGTAGCTCGAGTCCATGGTCTTGTAGTCATTGCCCATGTCGGCCCAGCGGCCCAGGCGCGGGATGATGCGTCGCCAGTCGGCGACGTCCTTCATTATCGATACGCGCGCAGCCTCGTTAAACTTCTCGATGCCATAGGCTTCGATGTCGCGCTTGTTTTTAAGGCCCAGCTCCTTCTCGACCAAGTTCTCGACCGGCAAGCCGTGGCAGTCCCACCCCCACTGACGGCGCACACGGTAGCCCTGCATCGTGCGGTAGCGCGGGATAGCGTCTTTAATAGTCGAGGCCAAAATATGGCCATAGTGCGGCAAGCCGTTGGCAAACGGCGGCCCGTCATAAAATACGTACTCGCCCTTGGGCGCGTCTTTGGTCAGCGTCTTCTCAAAAATCCCCTCCTTGTCCCAAAAGGCAAAAATCTCCTCCTCGCGCTGCGCTAGTGGACCCTTGGGTGTGTGCGTTGGAGCATGATGTAGTTCCTCGCCGCCCTGCTTTCTATCGTCGACCATATGAAAAACACTATACCACCCAAGGGTATTTTTTACATTTCCTCGGGAACCGGGATACCGAGCGTGGTTAGGCCGTCGCGCAACACCTTTTCAACCACAGTGGCAACGTGCACGCCATAGTGCTGATGCGGACCACCAATAATACGCTCGCTCGCGTACCAACTATTAAATGCGCCCGCCAATTCGGTGACATAAGTCGTCAGGTAGTGCGGTTCCATTTCTTTAGCAGCGCGCGCGACTGCGTCTGCATAGTGCACCAACACACGCTCAAGCGTAGTCGCAGCCTCGGGTATGTCTTGTGTACCCGCCTCTACTCCTGCCTCTTTAGCATTGCGGAGCAACGACACCGCGCGCACGTGTGCATACTGCAAGTATGGGCCCGAGTCGCCCTCGAGACTCAACGACTTTTCTGGATCAAAGATAATATCCTTGCCGCTCCCCTGCTTGAGCACGGCAAACTTAATAGCACCCACGGCAACCTGCTCGGCAGTCTTGGCTGCGTCCTTAAGTTCGCGACCCTCCATCTTTTCTTGCGCGGCAGCCGACAAGTCAGCAACAAGCGACTCGCCGGTTATAACGTTACCCAAGCGCGACGACATCTTGCCGGTCGTGAGTTTAAGAAATCCATGAAAGCGCACCTGCATTTTGCCCTCAAGATTGGGGAAGACTTTCTCTGCCGCAGCGCGCACGACTTTAAAGTAGCCTTGTATCTCGTTGGCTGTGACCGTGAGAGAAATATCAAAGTTGCCCTTGGTCTTCTTTGCTTCTACCAACCCGAGCTCTTTGGCTTCATACGTGGGCAAGCCTTTGCTGTTAATAAAGACACGGGTGTGGAGTCCGACATTCTCGCCCTTAAATATCGTCGCACCCTCGCTCTGCTCAAACACCTCCGGGTGCTCTTGCACAAGCTTGAGCCCTACTGGGCCAACCTCGCTCTCAAAAAAGTAGTGTTCGAACTTGGTGCCGAGTTTGGCGTATATCTCTTCAAAATGCGCGAGTGACTCGGCACGACCCTGTGCGTACAACTCGTTTACCTTCTCGTCGCTCTTGTCGTAGATAGTTTTATTGAGCGAATCTATCTCCTCTTTGCGCGACTCGTACTCATTGTTGCCATATACATACGCCTCGCCCCAGCTCATGTTTGGATTCTGCATTTTGGCCCAAATAGCCTTGGCCACATGTACGCCGACGTCGCCCTGATAGTTGGCGCGGCTAACGTTAGCACCCGTCGCCTCGAACAGGCGCGCGACAGCCTCACCAATAGCGTTCGACATGAGGTGACCTATATGGAACTCCTTGAACGGATTTGGGTCAGTGTACTCGACCATAACCGTCTTGCCTGTATTGAGTTGTGGGACCTCGGGCGTCTGTGGCAGCAACACCCCGCGCGAAAGATAAAAATTTATAAACTTCCCTACCACTTCGACCTTCTCTACGCCGTCGATTTTGAGTTTACTTGCGAGCTCTTGTGCGTCGAGCTTGTTGACCAGCGCAACGTTGGTCGAATAGTCACCGTGTGCAAGCTCACGCGGGCGCTCTACCACAAACGGCACAACGCCGACTGCGTCTGTAATTGCTTGCTCTATCCGCTCGCGCATCATTCTGCTCAGACTAACAATTTAAAGGGTTTTTTGCGAGAGCTGGGGCGGTTTGGCGCCTTGCACCACGGTAAAGCTCTCGCGGCCGATAAGTTGGCCCTGGGCTGTCTCGACATCGCAGCGCCAAGCCCCCGGTGTGAGCGACGCGGTTAGCGTATAGCCACGATAGCCGTCCTCGCGCCCACCACTAATCCCAAACGCCACGCGCGACACGGTCACCCACTGGCCGGTTGCTGCATCCTTCTTCTCCCAACGATGAAATATCGGGGCGTTAAGATCAGTCGGCGCAAACACCGACGAAAAGCACATCGCCGTCGCTGTGCCCGACACAGTGTATGTGCCCGAGGTATTGCGCCACACCTGCCACCACGGCGAAGGTTCGTAGAGCGCCAAGTAGTTGCCGCTGCCCTGCTTGAGTATCGAGTGGTACACACCAATATCTTTAAGCGACAACGGCACGGGCGGGATTATGTTGGCAAAGTAGAGCATGTTAAAGAGCACAAATATCCCGCCCACTACGAGCGACACGCCGCGCACATGGTCTATATTGCGACGAAAGACCGCCACATACAGCGCAAACAGGAACAACCCTATAAGCACCAGGCTGATAGCGCCCGACAGTACAAACACCCACACCCCGACGCTGTGCGTGAGGTAAATAGGCACCGCAAGCGTGAGGTAGGTTAAGAGTAAAAAGTAGTAGATACCGACATTAAGGCGCAACAGTGCGTAGCGGTTGCGCATAAACTCGTTGCCCAAAATCAGCGCCAAGAGAAGTCCGAAGAAGATAGTGCTGCTCGCAAAGGTGCCACTCTTACCGTAGAGCACCAGCAAGTTGCTGGCCGAACCGCCAAAGCAAAACTGCAACACCAAGAGGAGAAAGAACGGCTCACTCTCGTGTTTGCCGCGGGCCCGCTGCATCTCGCGCAGGTTAAGTACAACAATAAGTCCACCCGCAATGGTGAGGTACGAAAGCAGCAAGAGGTTATTGGCCAAGCTGTCTGGACGGTTGGCCATAAACAGGTCAAAGCCCGAGCCCAGTAACAGCGCGCCGAGCCCAAAGTGGTGCTCGTACTGCTCCCACCATTTAAATATTTTGGTGTCGCGTATGCCAGCCATACGCCCATTGTACCCTTTTAGATAAACGAGTCGGGTATAGGGAACTTGGCGCACATGGTCTTAATCTCTTGGTGGACTGCGGCAAGCTTGGCTTGGTCGTCTTTGTTGCGCAGAGCCTCGAGTATGAGCTCGGCAACGCGCGTTGACTCCCCTTCTTTAAATCCGCGCGTCGTTATGGCCGGCGTGCCAAAACGTATACCCGATGGATCCATCGGTCCACGCGTGTCGTCGGCTATAGTGTTTTTGTTAAGCGTAATGCCCACGCTGTCCAAGAGCACCTCGGCCTCTTTGCCGGTAATACCAAGCGAACCGTACACGTCGGCCAACAACAGGTGGTTACTCGTGCCGCCGGCAATGAGCCGAACGTTAGCCTCGACAAATACCTTTTCCATCGCTTTAGCGTTCTTTAACACTTGCTGCGCATAAGTAGCGAACGACGGATGGAGCGCCTCGCCAAAGGCGATAGCCTTAGCCGCGATGTTGTTCATGTGCGGACCACCCTGCAGACCCGGGAAGACGGCCTTATCAATCTTCTTTGCCAACTCGGCCGATTCGCGAACAAGAATAAGCCCCCCACGAGGGCCGCGCAGAGTCTTGTGTGTGGTCGAGGTAAGTACGTCAAAACCGTAGTCAAAGGGATTCTTTGCTGCTTTGCCAGCAATGAGACCCGCAATGTGCGCCATGTCCATCACAGCTAGCGCGCCAACTTCGCGCGCTATAGCGACAAACTTTTCATAATCGAGCTCGCGTGGATACGCCGAGAATCCGGCCAAAATTATTTTGGGCTTCACCTCGAGCGCCACTTGGCGCATCTCGTCATAATCAATCTCCCCCGTCTCGATATCCTTCATCTTGTAGCGCACGAAGTTAAATATCTTGGTGAGGTACGTCACTGGGTGCCCGTGCGTTAAGTGCCCGCCGTGCGACAGATCCATGCCCAACACCGTATCGCCCGGCTCGAGGAGTGCCATGTACATAGCGATGTTGGCGTTGGCACCACCAAGCGCTTGTACGTTGGCGTATGCTGCACCAAACAGCTTTTTGGCGCGCTCGATAGCTATAGTCTCGACAACATCAGTAAACTGCTGGCCGCCATAGTAGCGCTTGCCTGGGTAGCCTTCGGAGTATTTGTTGGTAAATATCGAGCCGTTGGCCTCGCGCACCGCGCGACTAACATAATTCTCCGATGGTATCAGCTCGAGCCCGTCGCGCTCGCGCTCCTCTTCGCCCGCCAGTGCGGCGTAGACCTCCGGGTCCTCCTTTTTAATAAATTCGTAGTCCATACAATAAGGCGGATTGTACACCACATAAAGAAAAAAGCCCCGCTAGTTAGCGAGACTTCACCTTGGGGGAGCAAGTGCACCAACGGCGTGGTATCCGTTTGCTGCTATCCAGCGCTCGAGATGTGGCGAGGTGTACTTTTCAACCTTGATTCCGCCCGCTTGCAGATATTCGGTCACGTGTGGCTCGCGACCATACTCCCACAGGTAGTAGACCTTCGTGATCTGCTTGTTGCGGATCTGTTTGGCACAGGCGTAACAAGGATGGAGCGTCACCATCATTTCGAGATTACAGACACCCATGGTCCCGGCAGAGAGCTGGCTGATGGCGTTCAGCTCGGCGTGGGAGCCGCGACAGAAGCCCTTGCCTTCCTGTAGTTTGCCACCGACAACTCGCGCGCATCCAACCTCACGCGGATCAACGTCCCCACGAGCGGCGCCGTTGTAGCCGCTCGAGAGCACCAGGTCGCCGGCAAATATGAGAGCCCCGACCTGATACCACAGACAGGTCGAGCGTTCGCCCACGACAATCGCCTGTTTGGCGATTGTATCGAGGTGCGACGGACGGATATAGTCCAGACGCAACTTTTCCTGGAACATGCGGTCGAGAACCGTCTTATCCGTGCCGGGCACCCACTGCAGAGGAGGATTGCTCATCGTCAATAGCCCTTCGGTTGTTCGTGTCTTAGTCGAGCATACCAAAGCAGCAGGTAAAAGAAAAAAGGCGCTCGCATTGCGAGCGCCTGTGTCAGACCGCGACCGCCGCCTTGATGTGCGGAAGAGGGTCATACCCGGTCAGGGTAAAGTCGTTGAATCTGAAGTCGAAGATGCCCCTCACTCCAGAGTTGATGGCCATCGTCGGCAACACTCGCGGCTTGCGCGTAAGCTGCAGCTTGGCCTGCTCGACATGGTTGGCGTAGAGGTGCACGTCGCCAAACGAATGAACGAAGTCACCAAGCCCAAGGTCGCACACCTGTGCCACCATCATCGTGAGCAGCGAGTAGCTCGCGATGTTAAACGGCACGCCGAGGAAGACGTCGGCCGAGCGCTGGTACAGCTGGCAACTCAACTTACCGCCCGCCACATAGAACTGAAACAGGCAGTGGCACGGCGGCAAGGCCATCTGGTCGACATCGGCCGGATTCCACGCGCTGACAATGTGCCGGCGCGAGTCAGGGTTCTTCTTGATCTGCTCGACCACCTTCGCTATCTGGTCGATCGGCTCTGGCCGATACTCGTTGGGAACCCATTCGGTCCCCTCGTTGTGTGCCGGCACAAAACGGAAAGCCGGCCACGACCGCCACTGCTTGCCGTATATGGGGCCAAGGTCGCCGTTGGGGTCGGCCCACTCGTCCCAAATGCTGACGCCATGCTCGTTGAGGTACTTGATGTTGGTGTCCCCCTTGAGGAACCACAGCAGCTCGTAGACGATAGCCTTCATCGGCAGCTTTTTGGTGGTGAGGAGCGGAAAGCCCTCGTTGAGGTCAAACCGCATCTGGTGGCCGAAGTGCGACAATGTGCCCGTGCCGGTGCGGTCGGCCTTTTGTGCGCCTTTCTCGAGCAACAGCTCGAGCAACTTAAGGTACTGTTGCATCGCAAACTCCTTTGCGCTGATGCTTCTCCTCGACGGTAGCAAAACAAAACCCGCCACACAAGGTGGCGGGTTTTGGAGTTTTTGTTGCTTACTTTACGTCGACACCCATCGAACGAGCAGAGCCCGAGATGATTTTAATAGCCTCGTCTATCGTGTGTGCGTTGAGGTCTACCATCTTCTTCTCGGCTATCTCTTTGATCTGCGCTTTGGTGAGCGTGCCTACCTTGCTGGTGTTGGGCTTGCCGCTCCCCTTCTCTTTACCCAACGCTTTGAGTATGAGGCTCGAGGCTGGCGGAGTTTTGAGGATAAAGTCGTAGCTGCGGTCCTCGTATACCGAGATAACAGCCGGGACCATGTCGCCGCGCATCTCTTTAGATGCGTCGTTGAACTTCTTAATAAACTCGCCGATGTTGATGCCGGCAGGACCAAGCACCTGGCCCATGGCCGGGGTCATGGCTGCGGCGCCACCCGAAGCGATAATCTTTATCTTTTTAGTGATTTTCTTTGCCATGTTTGTGTGAGGAGAGAATACCTTAATTAGCTCAAATCTGCAATCTCTTTAATTTATTTTCTTCAAATAACGCTAGATTCGCTTAATTTGAAGAAAATCCAACTCCACCGGCGTCTCGCGGCCGAACATCGCCACAAGCACCTTGACCTTGCCGCGTGCCTCGTCTACCTCGCCCACCTTGCCATCGAGCTCCTTAAACGGACCGTCGACAATGGTGACCTGGTCGCCAGGGCTGACGTCGATAGCGTGCTTGACGGTGTCCTGCGTTGCCTGCATGCGGCCAAGCAAAGCGTCTACCTCGTTAGGCTTAAGCGGCACTGGGTTAACACCCGAACCGACAAAGCCGGTCACGCGGGGCGTGTTACGCACGACATACCACGACTGGTCGTCGACGATCATGTCTACCAGCACGTAGCCTGGATAGACCTTCTCCTCCTCTTCGACACGGCGACCACCCTTAATCTTGATGGTCTTCTCGGTCGGGACGATGACCTGGAAGATTTTCTCCTGGAGTCCGAGCGACTCGATACGCTGGCGCAAGTTGCGCGCGACCGCGTTCTCGTACCCGGCATAGGTGTGGATCGCGTACCATGCGCGTCCGACGCTTGAGTCTTGTTTAGCCATACTGGTTTAAAAAGTTAGATTATCTGCTTGAGCACCGTCGAGAAGACGAAGTCGAGAAGGCCAAGATACACTGCGACTGCGACCGACACTACAATAACAACTGCCGTGTATGCAGCAGCGAGCCGGCGCGTGGGCCAGCTGACATGCTTCATCTCGGAGCGAACATCCCTAAAGTAATCGGTGATAGCCATAGCTTGTGGTTAATTAATTTTGGCCAATTTTAAAACCCCTCCCGGGGCTTGTATGTAGTGCATATTACGCTCTTTTTGAGCATTGTCAACCAACAAAAAGCCCCCGCTGTGGCGGGGGCTTTTTTGAGTCAGTTAGTTAGCGGATTTCGTAGGTAACCGATACGTTGCTGGTGACCTTGTTCTGCCCTACCGAAATCTCGGGGGCCGACTGGGCGACCGCCCCACCTGTGGCCGAGTCGAGCATCTTAGCGTACATGGGCACCGGGCTGCCGCCGGAAGACTCGTTAAAGGAAACTACGCGAACCAACGAGACGCCGAGTTCCTTGGCGAGCTCTTCGGCCTTTGCCTCGGCATCGTCAATAGCCTTGCCACGTGCCTCAAGCTGGCCCTGCTGCGGGTTGTCGAAAGTAAATTGCAGACCCGACACCTCGGTAGCACCCTTGGCCCCTATACCGGCCAAGATGTCGCCCGCCTTATCCGTGTCACGCACCTTAATACTTGTAGTCTGGCGCACCTCGTAGCCGCGCAGGGTCTGCCTGCCCGGAGGGCAGTAGCCATTGGTGCATACGGTGCCCACGTAATCGTATTGCGGGTTAATCGAGTAGTTGCTGGTCTGGATATCCTTCTCGTCGATACCGGCTGCCTTGAGGTACGCAGATATTGCATTGGCCTTCGCGGTAGCATCCTTTTGTGCATCGGCGACGGTCGTCTTTTCGCTTACGATCGAGTAGCTAAAAGTGGCAATATCCGGAGTCGAGTAACTCTCACCGTAGCCCGAGACACTAATGGTGTTGCCCGGCGTGATGCCGGCCCCGATATAGCGCAGGTTCATAAGCTGCCCCAACGACACCACTGCCAACAGCACAATGCCCATAATGAGTAAGGTCTTGCCTAGCCCGGTGTTGAAAAATTCGTTCATACCAAAATTATAACTTGTATGAAGCTACTGACGTGCCTTGACCGACTTTATTACCGCCATGAACTGCTCGTATGGGAGAGCACCCGGGAGGGCTGCTTGGTAGTTTTTGCTGTACACGACCGTGTATGGCGTGCCTTGTGCACCGTTAGTAATGCCATCGCCAACATCGGCATCTATCTTGTCGCCATATGTTTCGTTAGCGACACACGAGTCGTACTTGGCTGCATCGACGCCCAGCGAGAGCGCGACCTGGCGCGAGTACGATGTGCTTAGTTTGCTCTGGTTGTTAAACACGTCGTCGGCATACTTCCAAAACGCGTCGTTGCCTGCGAGAGCTGCGATGCACTCTGCCGCGTTTGCTGCGGGGCGTGCCTGCGGGTGGATACTCTCGAGTGGGAAGTTGCGCAACACCCAAGCGATTTGGCCGTTGCTCTCTTCGACAATGCGCTTAATAGTCGGATATACCGTCGTGCAGTATGGACACTGAAAGTCGCTGTACTCGATAAGGACTATTGGTGCGTCGGGTGAGCCGACAATATGCTCACTCGCCTTAGGCGCCGGTACGTTGACCTGGGTTGGCAAATTTTGTGTGTTTTGGTCGGCAAGCACGCTCGGCGTAGCTGGTGACTTGGTATATAGCACCGCGCCGGCAATAATCACACCCGCGACCACAATTGCCATCGGCAAAGTAACTACTGATTTATTTTCAGACATACAGGCAGTTTAGCATAAACCGCTACCGAGTCTTTAGCAGGTCGCGAATCTCCTCCAACAGGCGCTCTTGGGCGGGCTTTTCGTGGGCAGGGACAGCCTTCTCCCCTTTGCTAAACAGGCGTTTGCGCGCGCCCGACAGGAGTTTGAAAACCACAAATATCGACAACGAGATGACGAGAAAGTTGATGACCGCCTGGATAAACGAGCCGTACTTGATAAGCAGTCCTGCGTGCGGCGCCCAGGAAAGATCTTTAAAGTCGACGTTGTTGGTCAAAAGGCCGATAAACGGCGTAATGATGTCGGCCACCAACGAGTTAACGACGCCACTAAATGCGTTGCCTATAACGACAGCTATCGCGAGGTCAAACGCGTTACCTTTGACTGCAAAATTTTTAAACTCATTCCAAAACCCCATATCGTGCTAGTTTACTGCTTCTGCTGCAGCTTCTCAACATCGCGCATGAGCTGCATGAGCGCCTCGTGCATTTCTTTAAGAGTCTTCTCCTCCCTCACGTCGCGGACCTCGTCCTCGTGTGTGTCCTCGCTAATTTCTTCGACATCCTCCTGCATCTCCTCGACATCTTCTTGAATTTCGTCGACGTCCTCCTGGATTTCATCGATGTCCTCTTGGATTTCGTCGATATTTTGCTCGACCACTTCGAGACTCTGCTGCTGCACGTTGATAGTCATCTGGATAAATATCGCGAGGTATATAGCCTCGAGCGACACAATAGTCGTGAGCACCAGGAGCATCCGGTCAAAGCTCACCACACCAGTCCACACTGCGGCGAAGCTCGATATAAATATGAGCGTGTGGATGATGATAGATTGCACCGAGCCAACCCAGCGCGTAACTCTAAGTGCAGTGTTCTGCAGGCGCGGCGACTTTTTGTCATCTGCCATATGCGGCCATTGTAGCACTACCCCTGCTCTGCTATGGTTGCAGCAGAACCCTCCGGAGCCCCCAATGCGGACCATGACCACACTGCTTGTGTGCGTGCTTATGGGCTTGAGCCCTCTGGCGCACGCAGACGAGTTTAGCGACTGCAACAAGTCATGCGACCTGGCGTTGCGTATTGCCCAGTGCAAACGTATTGCCGAACGCACAGACTTCCCCAACGCTACGCGTAGCGCCGCCTATGCCAAGGTCTGTTATCTTGGGCTCCTGCACAACCCCGAGGTAGACCGCAGTACGTTCGAAGCGTGCCGCATGGGAGTCGAGCTTGGCCCGACAGCCGAGCGACACAACCTCTTTGGCGTCGCCAAGTTTAAGGTTGGCGCTTACAAGGGCGCGATTAAGAGCTTCGACGCTGGCATCATACTTAATCCAGCGCTTGGCGCCCTGTACTACAACCGGGCACTCGCCTATGAAAAGCGCGGTGACAGCAAAGCTGCAGCCGACGATTTTGCACAGGCAAAGTTGCTTGGAGAATAACTCTCCCTCCCCGCCAGAAGTGGCGGGATTTTATTTTTGGATTCGGTCAGGTGGCTTGCTTCGACCACCCACTTACGAAAAAGACGGCCTCTGGGCCGCTTTTTCTTCAGGGGTGGTCGATGGGATTCGAACCCACAACAACTGGTACCACAAACCAGGGCTCTACCATTGAGCTACGACCACCGTACCCAGATTTTTATCACAAAATCGCGCTTTAGCCCAGCTCTTCGGCT
>Ga0172379_10009262_pt1 | contig 12189 bp, 10 predicted proteins | sample GrowelOW334metaG_FD_119756 | JGI IMG/M metagenome (GOLD analysis project Ga0172379, IMG submission 119756) | Groundwater microbial communities from an aquifer near a municipal landfill in Southern Ontario, Canada - Groundwater well OW334 metaG | ecosystem: Environmental > Aquatic > Deep... | reverse complement strand
CCGGTTCTTTCAGAAGCTGTATTTCTTCCGGAGTTGCAATGAATTCTTTTATGCCGAAAGCGGACAATCCATAATCGTGCAGGTTGTAATGTTTGAAGTCCGACAGATCCAGTTTCAACATGGTGCCATGAATTGTAGCAAGGCGTAGGCCTGCCGCATATTGAAACAGCTGGTTCCCAAGTCCGCCGATTATTCTGACGATGATCATTTTTGGAGAGCAATAATTGGTTTGAGTTTTCTTGATATTGTTCTGCGGAGCCTGTTCAGGAGGTAAGGACCGGCCCGGTAGAAATCCCTTTCGGCCCGGCAGAGATCCGCATAGTATTTTTTCCCCGGAGCGGCCAGAGGGCTCGGAAAATCGGGCGTGCCCTGCAGGGCGGCGGAGTAGATGCTGGCTCGGAGTTGATACTTTGCTCGGCGGTCCATTTTTTTTGCATAATACGTGGGCGCAGTCTCGCGATAGATCAGCAGAGGAGTTGCCAAGGTCCAGGTTTCTCCCATGGCTCCAAGGCGAAGCCATAGTTCATAATCCTCCCCGACTGGCGGAACAAGGGTCTTGTTAAATGGCCCTGCCTGGAGGAGACTTTCCCGTCTGACCAGAACCGAGGAGATAATGAATATATTTTCTTGCACCAGCTTCTCATAAGGAATCAGACCAAAGGCTATCTTCCGGTGGTAAACGGGAGCATCTTCTTTGGGGCTGATTCCATCCCAGCGGAAGGCGTTTGTGCCGAGAAGAACGCACGTCTTGTTGCGCTCAAGAAATTCCACCTGCTGTGCTAGTTTTCCAGGGAGCCAAAGATCATCGTCATCCAGAAAGGCGACAAGCGGGGCAGAGCCCTGACGAATTGCGCGATTTCTTGGGGCGGCGGGATAACCGATATGCCTGCCCGGCAAATAAGTAAAACGCTTGTCGGCCAGAAAAGGTCTGACCGCAGCCCTGGTTTCCGGGCTGTTCCCGTCTTCCGCAATCCAGCAGAGCCAGTCTTCATAGGTTTGCTCCTGAACGCTTTTCAGTGTCTCCGTCAGGAGGGAGGCCCGGTTATAGGTGGGGATGATGATATCGACGGTCATTGTTCGGCAAATTGCATGGTGTAGAGCATATGGTACACGCCATTTTTCGCCAGCAGCGTATCGTGGGTGCCTTCTTCCTCGATCATGCCATCCTTGATGACTATAATTCGGTCAGCGTTTTTGATGGTCGAGAGCCGATGCGCAATAATGAAAGTTGTTCTTCCTTTCATCAGGTTTTCTAATGCGTTTTGCACCTCGCGTTCAGACTCTGTATCAAGGGCTGAGGTCGCTTCGTCCAGGATGAGGATGGGGGCATCCTTTGCCAGCGCTCTGGCGATGGAGATGCGTTGTTGCTGCCCTCCGGAAAGCCTTGCCCCGGACTCGCCGATTATAGTTTCAAACCCTTCGGGAAGCTCGGTGATAAAATCCATGGCGTGCGCCGCCTTGGCAACGGCGGCCAGTTCTGCTTCGGTTTTTTCCAGATCACCGTAGGCGATATTGTTTCGTACGGTGTCGTTGAAAAGAATGGTCTGCTGTGTGACTATGGCAATTTGGCTACGCAGGGATTTCATGGTTACATTGCGAATGTCGTGCCCATCAATGGAGATTTCTCCTTTGGAAACATCAAGGAAGCGGGGGATGAGATTGGCAAGGGTTGTTTTTCCCCCGCCGCTTGTGCCAACCAGGGCAACGACCTCGCCGGGGGTTACGGTAAGGTTTATCCCCTTGAGAACCTCGGTGGCGCCGTCGTAGCTGAAATGGACATCTTTGAAAACAATTTCTTTTCGGATCGGCGGTAGATCACTGGCTCCTATCTTATCGGCAATGTCCGGTTTGATGTCGAGTATGTTGAACACGCGGCTGGCTGCGGCAAGACCATGTTGTATGGGATTGTTGACCTTGCTTATATTTTTGATCGGCTCATAGACCATGATCAATGCCGTGAGAAATGAAAAAAAGGTGCCTGGCGTCGAGTGCCCATTGAGAACCTGATTGCCGCCATACCACATGATCAAGGCGATGCCGATTCCACCCAACAGTTCCATTAGCGGGTGATTCAGACTCTTGAGTTGCACGTCTTTCATAGCGATGCGGAAAAGTTTTTCAGCTCTTTCTGAAAAGCGGTTGTACTCATATGCTTCCATGCCGAAGGCTTTAACGATTCTGTTACCCTGGATGGTTTCCTGAAGGATGTTGGCGATGGATGCGGTGGTGCGTTGACCGCGGAAACTGAGTTCGCGGAATTTTTTGCCGAATCGATAAATAGGTAGGCTGGCAAGAGGGAGGAAAACAAGGGACATCAGGGCAAGTTTCCAGTCCTGGTAAAAAAGAACGGTCAGCAACCCAAGAGCCTGGAAAAGATCCTTCAGGGTCCCGACAAGGGCCGAAGACACAGCGCCCTGCATGAGCGTAACATCCGAAATAATTCTTGAGATAAGTTCTCCTGTCGGGGTTTGGGTAAAAAAGGAGAGGGGAAGATTTTGGATATGGTCATAAATTTTTTTGCGCAGATCAAGGATTACGCCCTGCCCAACTCGTTCCATGAGGTATGAATAACAATAATAGAATACCCCCTTGACCAGAAAGAGCAGCATGAGGGCAAGCGGCAACAGGTTGAGCATCAGCCGGTCTTTCTTGAAGAAGATCTCGTCGAGAAGCGGCTTGACCATATATGCTTGCAGGGCGCTCAACCCGGCAACAGCGACCATGCTGACCATGGCCAAGATGAGCCGGTTCCGATACGGTTTGATAACCGGGATAATTCGAAAAATGATTGTTTTATCAGGCATTTTGGGCCGTTAGGTTATTGTGTTGTCCAATCTGTATGCGGGTAATTCTTTTCCCAGAGAAAGGCGGTGGTGCAAATAGTCTCCAGATCCTGATGGGCTGGCTTCCAAGGCAAAAGCTTTCTGATTTTTTCTGTGCTGGCGACCAATGTTGGAGGATCTCCATCCCTCCGTCCTGCGGAAACAATCTCGAAATCAACCTTGCTCACCCGGCGCACTGTTTCAAGAACTTCCCTGACGCTGAAGCCGAATCCGTATCCGCAGTTTAGAGTCTCGGAGGGACCTCCTGCAAGGAGATACGATAGGGTATGAAGATGGGCTGTGGCTAAATCCTCGACGTGGATGTAATCGCGGACGCAGGTCCCGTCCGGGGTCGGATAATCGGTTCCATAGATGGCGATTTTTTCTCTTTTTCCGCAGGCAGCCTGACAGGCCACATGGATGAGATGCGTTGCCTCGGGGGTGGCTTCTCCCAATGCCCCATCCAAGCTTGCTCCGGCGACGTTAAAATATCGCAGCGCGACATAACGGAAGGCATCTTTCGGGGAGGATGCGGCTGAGCTGCTTGCCGCATCCTCAAGCATCCATTCAGTTATCAGTTTTGAGCGGCCGTAAGGATTGATGGGCGAGATGGGGGTTGTTTCCCTGATAGGGCCATTTCCGGGAACGCCATATACTGCGGCTGACGATGAAAAAATAAAATGCTGTACCCCGGCCATCAGGCAGGCGGCGATAAGGTTTTTTGAGCCGCAGGTGTTGTTTGTGTAATATTTCAGCGGGTCGGCCACTGATTCTGAAACGACAATATGCCCGGCGAAATGGATGACGGCCTCAATATGGTGTTCACGCATCACCTTATGCATCAGCTCAAAATTTCCGGCATCCCCTTCGACCAGATGTGCTTGTGCGGGGACTGCCCAGCGATTGCCGGAGTAAAAATTGTCGACGATAACTACCTTGCAGCCCGCATTGATCAGCTGCCGGCTCGTGTGGGAACCGATATAGCCGGCTCCCCCTGTGACGAGGATATTCCGGGCGGTTAAGATATCCAGATAGCTCATGGAGATTTTTCCACGGAGATGGCTTCCTGCTCTTTTTCTCAGAGAAGATCTTGGCTTGCGGGCCATCTCCTGGGCATTGTGGGAAGGCGCGGGACGGTAGAAATAATCGCAATTTCTATATGATCCTCGGCTGTTTGTCAAATAAATGTTAGAAAATGTTGACAAGGAGGGGGGAGATCAAGGCACTTGTATCAGTTCAGTGCTCAAGTACCTCTCCCCTGTGTCGCAGAGAGGGAATACGATCTGTTTGCCCCGGTTTTCCGGGCGATTGGCGATCTGCATGGCTGCCCAGGCGTTGGCGCCCGAGGAAATCCCGCAGAGAACGCCTTCTTCCTTGGCGATTCTGCGGGCGGTTTCCATGGCCTGTTCGTTGGTCACCGTGATGATTTCATCGATGATTTCCCGGTTGAGCACCTTGGGGACAAAGCCCGCGCCGATGCCCTGAATCTTGTGGGGACCTGGGTTGCCTCCGGATAGCACCGGAGAGTCGGCAGGCTCCACCGCCACCACATACAGGGATGGTTTCTGCGTCTTGATCCCCTCGCTAACTCCGGTGATGGTGCCGCCGGTTCCCACCCCGGCCACAAAAATGTCGATGCCTCCGTCCGTATCCGCCCATATTTCTTTGGCTGTGGTTTGGCGATGGATCTCAGGGTTTGCAGGGTTGCTGAACTGGTTGGGCATGAAGCTGCCCGGAATCTTGGCGAGGATTTCTTCCGCCTTGGCTATCGCGCCTTTCATCCCCTCGCTGCCCGGGGTAAGCACCAGTTCGGCGCCCAGGTGCTTGAGGAGGGTGCGCCGTTCCAGGCTCATGGTCTCCGGCATGGTCAGGACAAGCCGGTATTTTCTGGCGGCGCAGACAAAGGCTAGGGCGATGCCGGTATTGCCGCTGGTTGGCTCGACGATGGTGGTGGTTGGGGTAAGCAGCCCCTGCTTTTCGGCGGCAGCGATCATGGCCAGGCCGATACGATCCTTGACGCTCCCCAGGGGGTTCTGGGATTCCAGTTTGGCAAGCAGGGGGGCTTGGAGTCCCGCCCCGAGCCGAGACAGGCGGAGCATGGGGGTATTGCCTATGATTGCGGTGATGTCGGGTGAAATTCGTGGCATGGAGCGCTCTCCTGTGATAGGTGGGAAAAGAGCCTTTGTTTTACCTGAATTGTTGGAAAAACTGGATGTGGGCGTGTCTTGATGCGGGGAGAAATTAAAGAAATGGCGTGAGCACTTCACAATCCCTACAGATATTCATTTTCCCCTTCCAGTTTTTTTGCGCTTTGCATTCGCAAATAGTGCCGTTGATAAACCAGCATAATTCCCCGGCCTGAAATTCCCAGGCCGGGCATTGCTCCCGTCTTTCCGGCGGGCACTTTTTTATCTTCCAGCAGGGGGAAGGGCTACAGCTGTCTTTTTGGCGCTGGCGGGAGAGCAGGAAAAAAATTTGCCGCTCGACATGGGGGGGGATAGCGCGCCAGCCCTGTTCGTAGCCTTGGATAGCCTTTGTCGATGAGCCCAGGAGTTCGGCCAGTTGTTTTTGGGTTTTGCCAACTTTCTTGCGCGCTAACAAAAAATTCTGTTTGTCCATCATCGCTCCCTGGCGGAAAAGACATGGAGAGTGTGTGCATCGCTGCAATATTAGTACCACGGGGTGGTAGCTAGCTGTCAAGGGGGGAATGCTCAGACCATTGTGAATGCAGGCATTATCGCCGTGATTTTGCGGACCGCCCCGGCGAGAGGAAGGTCTGCCGGATAGGGCGGTTTTTTTAACTCAAGCGGACCCAGCGACCGGAAGAGTCTTTGGATACGGTAATCTGGTTTGAACGGCCTCTTTGTATTTTGTCCAAGCCGTCGCGCATGGTTTTTGAGTAGTTTTCGCAGACGCCGAGGCTTCTATCCACAAGGGTAAGAGCCTCTTCCTGGCCGATTTCGAGAATGCCGCCAAATTTGTAAATGAGATCGGCAAGTTCAAGCTTGGTTCCATTAAAAAAAGAAGAGGTCAGCTTGTTGCTGAAAACCACAAGGTTTTGGAGAAAAAGGAAGGCGTCCCGGCTTTTCTCTGGCTTGGGCGGGTCTGTATCCATGCAATCGACAATTCTTTTGGAGAAGTTCCAGAAGGTCGAAATTTCCCGGCCGATTTGACTGTAGGTCAGATCCTTGAGCACGAGACGGGCCGAGTGCTCCTCGGAATATCCCTTTTGCATGTGCTGCTCGACCGCTTGATACTGGGCGGGCAGATAGACCAGGACGACAAGTTTTCCCAATTTATGCAGCAGGGTGCAGATATATGCCTCCTCTGAAGAGATGCGGGGATTTTTTTTCAGTTCACAGTAGATTCTGCTCTGGGTGGCGCTGATGAGCGACATGGTAAAGGCCCCGGCGATCTCATCTTTTTCGGTGCCGGTGCGCATGAACTCCTCAAACAGCGCCATGGTGGCGGCGAGCTGGCGCAGGGTGTCGAAGCCAACCACGGTAATGGCCCGCGATATTGTGCTGACCGGGGTTCCACGAGAATAGTAGGCGGAGTTCACCACCTGCAGAATCCTGGTGGTAAGGGAGTAATCCTTGAGGACAGTGTTGGCGACTTCCTGGGCCGTCGCCCGGCTGCTCCCCAGCAGCGAGATGAGTTCGGTGACATGTTCGGACATGGCGGGCAAGGAGTCCATGTTGACCATGGCAAAGATTTCCAGCAGCCGTTGCCGGGTATTGTTTTCCTGTGTTTCTGTCATGTGAACCCGGTGCTGGATTGAAGAACGTGGATGTATTCCATCCCCAAATGCCTTTGCCCACCCTAAAATGTTTTTTTTGCTTTGGCAAGCCCATTGAGGCGTATTTCCGGCTCCGTGTGACGGTTGTCTGTGTGCCTGGGGCGTTGGCCTATTGGTTTGGCAAGCGCCGGTATTGGATGGCCTCGGCAAGGTGGGCAGGGAGGATGTCGGGGCTTTTTCCCAAATCGGCAATGGTTCTGGCGATTTTCAGGATGCGGTGATACGCCCTGGCGGAAAGGCCGAGCCGAGTCGTGGCCTGCATCAGCAACTGCTGCCCCTGACTGTCGAGGGCGCAGTGGCGCTTGAGATCCGTTGGCCCCATCTGGCTGTTGAAATACACCGAGGCTCTTTTTGCAAAGCGCGCCTGCTGAATGCCATGCGCCTTGCTCACCCTGGCCTTGATTGTTGCCGAGGTTTCGCCTGCCTGCATGGCTGTGAGTTCATGCACCTTTACGGCAGGCACGTCAAGATGGATATCGATCCGATCCAACAGGGGGCCGGAGAGTTTGCTGCGGTAACGCTGAATTTGCGGAGGGGTGCAGAGGCACTCCTTGTCCGACCCCAGGAAGCTGCACGGGCAGGGGTTCATCGCCGAAACCAGCATGAAGTCTGCGGGAAAGCGGAGCGATTGCGAGGCCCTGGCAATGGTGACCTGACCATCTTCCAAGGGTTGCCGCAGCACCTCCAATACATTGCGTTTGAATTCCGGGAGCTCATCCAAGAAGAGAACGCCATTGTGAGCCAGCGAGACCTCCCCGGGCTTGGGAATCTGCCCGCTGTCAATTCCATAAGTTGCCGAGACTGTCATAATGGATGATTTATCCCTTGGAAATCCAGCAGTGATCGCAATTCAACTTACCTGACTATTTCTATCATTCTTTGCGCGGATGCACAAAGAAATATGGGATTATGATAAAAGATATTGAGACAGACTTGATTTTTACGCGAGATAGTGAGACAAATTTACTATTGAGGAAAAGGATATGCCTGTCCGAAAGATACCCAAAAACTTCAGGTCCGTTACCGGGTTTTTCCCGAGCGTGAAGAATGGCCGGAGCATTGCCTTTGAATCCCGGCTGGAAAGAGATTTCTTCCTCCTGCTCGAATTCGACCCTGCCGTTGCCACATATGAAGAGCAGCCCCTCGTCCTGGAAGGGAAACTGGCCGGGAAAAAGCTGAAATACACTCCGGACTGTTTGATCACCTATCGCCATCGTAGTTCTCTCCAAACCATCGTTGAAGTCAAATACCGAAAGGACCTGGAGGAAAACAAGGACGACTTGCTCCCCAGGTTCGACCTGGCCAAGTCGTATGCGGAAGAAAACGGCTTGGCGTTCAAAGTCATGACCGATGAAGATATCCGCGGCAACTTCCTCGACAACTGCAAATTCATCTACGGCTTCAACCGCCAGCCCACGGACTTCGGCCTCCACGCGGAGAAGATTGTTCAGGCGGCTCAGGGCGCCGGCGGGATCAGCCTGGTCGATCTGCTGCAGCACTGCGCGAAGGACAGAGCCGAACAGCCAGTCCTTGTGCCTATAGTCTGGTATCTTTGTTTCAAGGGACGCCTCGCGTTGTCGGATGTCGAGCGGCCCATAGACAACTCTACAATTCTAAAGGTGGTGGATGGGCGTCCATGATTTGAAAAAAGGCGGTCGGCTTATGGTCGGCGGTGAGCCCTGCGAAATTGTGGGGCCGTATGATTTGCAAAGCGTGACGATCAGAAATCTCAGAACGGGAGAGGTCAAGATTGTCGCTGTGGCGGATATGGGAGAGATGCTGAAAAACGCCGACGGGACATCGTTGCCTCCGCCCGATGAAATCTCGGAGGAGAATCTGGCAGTGGCCAGGAAGCGTTTCGAGATAATCGCCCCGGTCCTCGGGGAAGGGCGCACCAGAAAACAGGTGGAGCAAAGAGCCTTGCAATGCGGGGTGGGTGCTTCGACCATCTATCGCTGGATCAAACGCTACCAGGCGACCCAGCAATTGAGCGCCCTGTCGCCGGCCTTCGACATGCGAGGCGGCAAGGGGAAGTCACGGCTCGATCCTGCGGCGGAAGCCATCGTGCAGAAGGTTATCGAGGACTGTTACCTGACGAAACAGCGCAGAGACGGCACTGAGATATGTCGCGAAGTGGCCATGCGCTGTAAGTCGGCAGGCATTCGGGTGCCTCACGGGAATACTGTCAGGAACAGAATCACGGCGTTGCCCAATAAAGAGGTCGTCAAGCGGCGTGAGGGCAGCAAGAAAAGCTCAAGGATTTTCAGTAGCGTGGAGGGGAGGTTCCCAGACGGGAAATACCCCCTTGATGCCATCCAGATCGACCACACCATTCTCGATGTCATGCTGGTCGACGAAGTGAACAGGAAGTCGATAGGGCGTCCATATATTACTCTTGCCATGGATGTGTGTTCCCGATTCGTTTACGGATTCTATCTCTCCCTGGATCGACCGGGTTTCTTTGCCGTCGGCCAGGCCTTGGCGATGGGCATACTTCCGAAAGGCCCACTTCTGAAAAGGTTGGATGTCGATGGAGCTTGGGAGATATTCGGGCTTCCGAAGGCGATCTTCGCCGACAATGCCGGCGAATTCCGGGGGGAGGATATCAAGGCCTTCTGTGAGGAGTACGGGATCGAGATTGCCTGGAGGCCTGTGGCTCGGCCTCAATTCGGCGGCCACATAGAACGGCTGATCGGGAACCTCAACAATGCGATCCACAATCTGCCCGGCACAACCTTTTCCAATGTTACGGCCCGGGGAGATTACAACTCCGACAAGGAGGCAGTGTTCACGTTCGCTGAGCTGGAGAAATGGATCGTGCATTATTTGGTCGATATCTATCACAACAAGGTTCATTCCACATTGGGGATGTCCCCCCGCAAGAAATATGAAGAAATGATCCTGGGAACCGATTCCGTGCCCGGGATCGGACTTCCTTCGGTCGTTGACGACGAGGAGCGCCTCCGGATCTCGTTGCTCCCGTCGTTTCGCAGGAGGATCAACAGAGAGGGCGTGGTCATCGACGGCATACATTATTTCCATGACGTGCTCAGGAGGTACATAAGCCAGCCGGGCTCAAAGGCGAACAAAGACAAATTCACCTTCCGGCAGGACCCGCGGGATATCAGCAGAGTTTATTTTTACGATCCCGGGCTGCGTCAGTATTTCACGATTCCTTACCGAAACCTTGGCTATCCGCCCATGTCGATTTGGGAGCTGCGTGAAGTGCGCCGCAATCTCCGTGGTAAAGGGTTGGGGCAACCAAACGAGCAACAGATATTCCAAGCCCATGAGAACTTGAAAAAACTTGAATTGGAGGCCGCAGCCAAGACCAAACTGGCCAGGCGCGGCGGCGAGGCTAAAAAGCAGCGAAAGGCAAGCCTGACTAAAGAAAGAGACCAGACAGAAACACTCAAAAAGGAGGGGAAGGTCTCGCATGGGGCCGTGGCGGAGTCTATGGATGCCAAATTGGATGAGTTGTTTGCCAATGTCCAACCGTTTCAGGGAATAGAGGTCTTGCGGGATCAAAAGAGGAAATATGAAGACTACTGATAAAACTCATCTCGACAACCTTCTTCCTGAGGCTCGGGGAATCGTTGAAGGAAGCGATAGGGATAGGATTGAGTATATCGAAAGCGACAAGTGGATTCCCTATCCGCGGGCCAATCAGATCCTTGAGAAGATGGATGCTCTCCTGAGGGCGCCCAATAGGTCGAGAATGCCCAATTTGCTTGTCGTTGGGGACAGCAACAACGGGAAAACGAGCGTCGTTAAAACGTTCTGCCGCAACCATCCTCCTACCGACGGCCTTCTGGGAGACGCATATCCGGTCATCTACGTCCAGGCTCCGCCTGTTCCAGATGAGCGAAGGTTTTATGATGAAATATTCTCCGTCCTGATGGTGCCGTTCCGTCACCGGGATGCGCCGTCCCAGAAACTGGACGATATCAAATACTACTTTGAGAAGATCGGAACTCGGATGCTCATAGTCGATGAGATCCACAACGTGCTCAGCGGCTCCATGATCAAGCAGCGCGCCTTCATGAACGCACTGAAGAACCTTGGGAACAAGATGATGATCCCGATCGTGCTTGTCGGGACTAAGGACGCTCTCGTGGCCACCAGCACCGACATGCAGATCAGCAGTAGATTCAAACCGATCCGTTTGCCCCTGTGGAAGCTGGATATGGAGTATGCCCAAATGTTGGCCAGCATTGAGCAGACGTTGCCGCTCAAAAGGCCGTCCAATCTTACATCCAGGGAACTCGGCTCCGAAATACATCGGCTTTCCGAGGGGCAGATAGGGGAAATCGTCAGTGTTGTATCTGAAGCCGCGGTCATGGCCATCAAGAACGGCACGGAAAGAATAACCATGAAGGAGATCAAGTCCTGCGAGTTCATCCTTCCTTCCCAGCGGAGGACGCTGGCCGAATTGGAAGTTGTCTAGGATCGTCTACAAAATCCGGCGGAGGAAATACGCCGAGGCCGTGTTTCCGATCAAAATCCGGCCCCAAGACGATGAATTGCTCAGTTCCTGGCTCATTCGGGTTGCTCTTGCGCATCGGACGATGCCTACCACCTTCACCAATCTTTATCTCCCGGAAACCAGAAACAAACTGTGGGCCTCAGACCTGGATCTCCATGCGGACAGGCCTCTTCTGGAGGTCTTGTCTCATAAGAGCGCCCTGTCGGTGGAAGAACTCCATGGTTTGACCCTGCGGAGCTATGAAAGCGTGCTGTTTGAACGTCTGTATCCGAAAAGCGGGGGGACACCCTTTATTCTGCCTTTGCAGATGCGAGGACGATATCCAAAAAGCCGTGGCCTGCGGTTCTGCCCTTACTGCTTGCGGGAAGGTGAGCAGCCTTATTTCAGGAAGAAGTGGCGGCTGTCTTTTTCAACCGTCTGTTTGTCGCATGAATGTTTCCTGCTCGAAAAATGTGGTCGTTGCGGTGCGCCGGTAAGTCTTTACAAGGGATGTAAGCAGGGACGTTCTTCGAGATGTAGCCGATGTGGGTACGATTTGAGGCGGTGCAATTCCTTCAAAAGGTTACCAGATCGAGGAGCGGGAATGGAGGCTATCCTGTGGCTTTATGGGATTGTTGACTCTGGTTACGTCATGCTGGGAGGGGTTCCTGTGTACTCATTTCTTTTTTTCAAGGTGCTGCACCATTTTTGGAAGGTGGTTTGCGTGTGGGGGCGGGATGTCGGGGTGTTTGGTGCCGGAGGGAATCCTTTTGCCGGAGATACGGTGAAATGTTGGGACAAGGCGCCGATAGAAGCACAGTATTTTGCTTATGCCGGGTTGGGGGGATTGTTTCGGGGGTATCCAGAGATTTTTATAGCTTTCTGCGAGGCGAATAGGCTCGGTAAAACCGAGTTAACGAGAGACATGAAGGAGGTGCCGTTCTGGTATGCTGCGGAGGTTGTCTGAATTTACCTGTCGGGGGTCTTGTCATGAGGTTCCCAAAAGCATGCTAGCTGTGGTGGGGGGGGGCAGATCAGGTGTTTTTATGCATAAGCTCATTCCAGCAGCGGCTGCAAATTGGCTATCAGCTTATCCAGCTCGT
>Ga0172379_10009261_pt1 | contig 12190 bp, 6 predicted proteins | sample GrowelOW334metaG_FD_119756 | JGI IMG/M metagenome (GOLD analysis project Ga0172379, IMG submission 119756) | Groundwater microbial communities from an aquifer near a municipal landfill in Southern Ontario, Canada - Groundwater well OW334 metaG | ecosystem: Environmental > Aquatic > Deep... | reverse complement strand
TCCCTTCTTTTCCAAATCAGCAATAATTTTTCTGGCCGGTCTAATTAATTCTGATTCGAAATACCAAACTTTAATTGGCAGACCAAGTTCGGAAAAAACTTTCTTTAAATCATTAACCGACCATTTCCTGGTTTTTTTCCATAAGGCCACTGATTCACCTTTCCCGGCTTCGAGCTCGTGAAAAATTTTGGAAATTTCTTCCTTAACTTTAGGATTTTTTTCTTCGGCCTTGGTGGCTTCAGTGTAGACCTTGCCCAAAAACGAGGTAGCATCTTCTTCTTTTAAATCATAATCACCGTAAAACTTTTTTAGACCCCAAACACATTTGGCCACATGTGTCCCCAAATCATTAATGTAAGAAGCTGGAATAACTTCATGACCAACGGCCTGTAAAAGATTTATTGCAGTCTGCCCGACAAAAAAGTTTCGTAGATGCCCGACATGAACTTCTTTGTGCGTGTTGGGATTGGCATATTCAACCATGACTCGAGTATTCCGGCCGTCTTTGGCAAAGCCGTATTTTTCGCCTTCACTTTTAATGTCTTCCAAAACCGCCTTGCCAAAAGTTTCGCTCTTTAAAAAGAAATTGACATACGGTCCCTTGGCCTCAGCTTTTTTGATCCAGCCCTTAGGTTCAACTTTGGCCGCCAATTCCCGAGCAATATCGGCCGGGTTCTTTTTCAGTCCCTTAGCCAAGGTAAAACACGGGTAAGCAAAATCACCCAAAGCCGTATCCGGCGGGCTTTCCAAATCGTTAGTTATCGGCGAGTACTCTTTACCAAGAGCCGTTTTTAACGATTTAATTATTTCTTGTTTAGCTTTTGATAACGCGGACATATTTACGAAGGGGTCTTGAAGGGTTAAGAAGGGTTTGGAGGGGCTTTAAAGGGATTGGAAATTATCGAACTACTCTAACAAATCCACGCTTGCCTTTTTGTACCACGATTCCTTTCGGCACGACAAAGTCATAAGATTTAACGACTTCCCCATCAACCTTAACCCCGCCACCATCAATTAAACGGCGAGCCTCGCCTTTGGAAGCAGCTAACTTGGTTTCCACAAGGACATCGATAACATTCATTGAACCAGAAATTTTAACTTCCGAAATTTCCTCGGGGATTTCTTTGTCGCGGAACATTTTATCGAAATTGGCTTGTGCCTCGGTTGCAGCTTTTTCAGAATGAAAAATTTTGACCACTTCAAAAGCCAAACGAGCTTTTTGATCGCGCGGATTGGCCATTTCTTTTTTTAATGCGGTAATTTCTTCCGAAGCTACGTCGGTAATTAACTCGAAACCTCCGTCGATCATTTCATCTGGCCAACTCATGATTTTGCCAAACATTTCATCAGCTGAATCCATGAGGGTAATCATGTTGCCTTCGCTCTTCCCCATCTTCTTACCAGTCGGATCGGTCAGAAGTTTCATAGTCATGACAAACTTTTCTTTTTTCTTCAAAATCTTCATCAAATCCCGCCCGGCCAACATGTTGAAAGTCTGATCGTTCCCGCCGATTTCACCATCGACATCCATTGCCACAGAATCGTAAGCTTGCATTAAAGGATACAAAAATTCATGAAGATGAATCGGTTTGCCTTCGGACATGCGTTTTTGAAACATGTCGCGCTCAAGCATTTGTTGAACTGTAAAGTTGGAGGCCAATCCGACCACATCAACAAAGGACATTTTGGCCAACCATTTGCTATTAAACTTAATAATGGCCGAATTTTTTCCAGAAAAAGAAATAAATTTCGAAGCTTGTTTTTTGTACAACTTACAATTAGCCAAAACTTGTTTTCTGGTAAGCATTTGGCGCGTGGCCGACTTGTCGGTAGGGTCGCCGATCGTGCCGGTAAAATCACCAATAAGAAGAACGACTTTGTGGCCAAGCTCTTGAAACAACTTAAGCTTGCGCAAGTTAATGGCGTGTCCCAAGTGAAGGGTTGGGCCGGTCGGATCGATACCAAGATATAAAGTCAGCGGCTCTTTACCCATTAATTTGGCACGGAGAAAATCGGCTGTGGGATAAACATTTTCCACGCCGCGAGTTAGAAGCTGATTTATTTTATTTTGGTCATGGATAGGTTTCATAGAGTGGAAATTTGTTGGTTCAAGGCTTCGGCTTTTTTGGCCGCCTCGTCCCGTTTTTGTTTCATGTCCTCGACTACTTTAGCCGGGGCTTTGGAAATAAATTCCTGGTTGGCAAGTTTGCCATCGAGACTGACAATATATTTTTTGGCTTCTTCAAGTTCAACAGACAAACGTTCGCGCTCTTTACCGGCGTCAATTTGACGATCAACTTTAAATTGATAATCAAACGAGCCGTCTTTATTTTCCTCAATCACGAGATTTTCCACGCGCGACAAAGTTTTGATAATTTCAAGATTAATTTCGTCTTTAAAAATTTCAAAATATTCGCCAACAATAAGGGTCACATTAATTTTTTCTTTTGGTTCAACCTTGTTCTCGGCACGCCAGTTACGAAGTTTCTCGATTATTTCTCTCAAGCGTTCAAATTCGGTATTGTTTTGTTTTGAAACCTTTACCTCCGGCCAATCATGAACAATCAACATTTTATCTGAGCCAAAATTGCTCCAAAGCTCTTCGGTCACAAACGGCATGAATGGATGCCACAAAACCAAAACTTGTTCCAAAACGTAAAGAAGAATCTCGTCGGTATTTTTCTCGAGTTTGGAATCCTTTCGTTGAATCTTGGCGATTTCCAAATACCAATCAGCCAATTCGCTCCAAGTAAAATCACGAAGAACTTCACCAGCTTGCGAGAACTCATATTTTTCCAAGTGATTGGTAACTTTTTCCGTCACCTCGGACAAACGACCAAGAATCCAATTATCGGCTAGTGTCATTGGGTTCGCCCTCTCCCTGAGGGAGAGGGTTGGGGTGAGGGATGTGGTTGTCAAAACAAAACGTGAAATGTTCCACAACTTATTTGTAAAGTTACGGAAGCCGGCAATCTTCTCTTCGTACATTTTGAAGTCATTGCCCGGACTGGTACCAATAACCATCGAAAGTCGCACTGCGTCAGCTCCGTACTTTTCAACCATCTCAATGGGGTCAATAGCATTGCCGGCTGACTTTGACATCTTCTTCCCGGCTTCGTCGCGAACAAGGCCGTGCAAATAAACATTTTTAAACGGTACTTCGCCAAGAGTGTAAGTGGTCATGAGAATCATGCGGGCGACCCAAAAGAAAATAATGTCATAACCGGTCTCGAGGACAGTGGTCGGATGATACATTTCAAAATCTTCGGTCTTGTTCGGCCAACCGAGAGTGGAGAAAGTCCATAGGCCAGAAGAAAACCAAGTGTCGAGAGTATCCTCGTCGCGTTTCCAATCGTCACCAGGCGCTTCTGAACCAATATTAATTTCGTCGCCGCGATACCAAACCGGCACTTGATGCCCAAACCAAATCTGACGACTAATATTCCAATCACGCAAGTTATCAATCCAATGAAAATACGTGCCGACGAATTGTTCGGGAATAATTTTTATCTGATTAGAACACACCACGTGCTGCATTAGCTCTTTCAAAGTAATTTCCTGATCATCTTTCAAACCTTCGATCGGCGCGTGTTTCGAAGCGTGGAACTTGAACGGTTTATTTACACCAATAAACCATTGAAGTTTAGGTAACGGTTCAACCGCTGCACCACAACGATAACAAACCGAAAGATTTTGCGGCGTTTCTTCTTCTTTTTCAATCAACCCCTCGTTTCGCAGTTGCTCAATAATTTTTTCTCGGGCTTCAAGGACCGACAAACCAGCAAAAGCTCCGGCTTCGGCAGTCATAACGCCGTCTTCCCCGATCACAGTTATAACTGGCAAATTATTTTTCTGTGCCATCTCGGCGTCGATTTGACTGTGAGCCGGGGTAACCCCAAGCGCGCCGGTTCCGAAAGCCGGATCAACAGCTGAATCGGCAATAACTTTTATGGAAAGTTTTTGACCAACAAAATTCGCTTCAAGTGTTTGCCCGATAAATTTCTGGTAATGTTCATCATCAGGATGAACAGCCACGGCCGTATCACCAAGTTTAGTTTCCGGACGTGTTGTAGAAATGGAGATTGGAAAATTTTTGTCGTATTTAAAAGTATAAAACTTGGCAGTTGTTTCCTTGTGTTCCACTTCATCATCAGCCAAAGTTGATTTGCAACGCGGGCACCAGTTGATAACGCGGTGACCACGGTAAATCAAACCATCGTCATACATCATTTTAAAAACTGTGTTGACAGCTTTGTTTCGGTCTTCGTCCAAAGTGTAACACTCACGCGACCAGTCGAGCGAAGCCCCCATTTTTTTAATTTGATGAACAATGGTGTCGTGCGAGGCCGCGGCAAACTTTTTTACTTCTTCAAGAAAAGCTTCACGCCCAAGTTCGCGGCGCGGATCTTTCATGCCTTTTTTAATAAGTTCTTTTTCAACCTTGGTTTGAGTGGCAATAGCCGCATGATCAGTGCCAGGAATCCAAAGAGCCCGTTTTCCCTGCATGCGAGCAAAACGAGTCATGGTGTCCTCTAGGGCCAACATTGAAGCGTGACCCAGGTGAAGAATACCGGTGACATTAGGCGGTGGCAGAACCATGGAAAAAGTTTCTTTGCGCTTTTCAAGATCAGGCAGGTTTTCCGGACGAAAAAAACCGCTCTTTTCCCAAGCGGCATAAATATTGTCCTCATGATTTTGCGGCTCGTAAGCCTTGGGGAGGTCTGGTTGATTGGGCATAACAGTATTAGAAGTATACGAAAAAATGGCCTTTTTCGCAATACTGAATTTTACACTTCCCTTTTGTCTAACTTACTGCTAAATTACCGGAGCGAAAAAACTCCAACTCCGACTGGGAGGCAAACTCCGATGGACGATCCTTTCCGAACCTTTTGCATTTGCTGGTTGGTACCTCATGTTCTCCACTCCAGCGAGCAGATCTGCCCCCACCGTGCCCTCCTGGCCAAGGTCCTCGACCGCACCGGGTCGGCCGTGTGCATGCCCTGGCAGCTCGCTCTGACGCCCGAGGCTTACCTGGAGCGCCTGGGCTTCGACAAGGCCGAACTCGAGGAGTGCAACGCCTTCCTCGGCCAGTTCGGTCTGCACCTCGGCATGAACGCCGACGACCTGCCGGAGGGCGACTTCCCGTGGTGCAACGAGATCTTCACCCTTCCCGACTTGGCTGCGGCCGCCTAGTCTCCAAGACCCTGAGGCCAGTCGAAGGGCTCTGCCCCGAGCAATCGTCTCCGGGGCTTTTTAATACCAACCCCTGACAAAAACCTTAACGCCCTATAATGCCCGAACGCCGCCTAGCCAACCACTTCCCTTGACCTTATCCGCCTGGGCGGGTAATATAACTCCTTAACCATTCCTTCCCCATGCTTAAGGGTTAATACAAAAACTAGTCTCCTAGGCTCCTAGCTTCCTACCCTCCTAATCAAAAAAAGCATGGTCTCCGAAACCCCAAAACAAATATTTGAAGCAATCCGCCGCAGTTCGGCGCCACTTTTAGTTTTGCCGCGCGGGGCCGGAGCCGATGGTTACGCCAGTGCTGTTGGTTTTTATAAATTGATTGAAGGTATGGGTAAACCGGTCGAAATGGTGGCGGCCGACGGTGTCACTCCAATCAACCTTGGTTTCCTGCCCGGCATGGAAAAAATAAAACCAGCTGTCGAAAACTTGCGCCAACTGATGATAGAGCTAGACACTAGCCAAACACATGTTCAAGATATGCGCCACGAGGAAAAAGACGGACGGCTTTCTATTTCTTTCACCCCACATCAGGGTGGATGGAGTGAAAAAGATGTTCGAATTTCTCATTCCGCTTATCGTCATGATTTGATTATTTGTTTCGGAGCGTCTGATCTTGAAGCTTGCGCCCACCTTTATCATGACCATAAAGATTTCTTCTTTCGCACCCCAATCATTAATATTGATCACTCACCTGACAATGAACATTTTGGCCAAATCAACCATGTCGACCTGACCGCTTCGGCTATTGGTGAAGCCTGCTTTGAACTAGTTCACTCAATCAACCCAACCCTTATCAACGAGGAAATCGCCACGGCTTTTTTAACCGGCATGATTGCCAAAACTCGTAGTTTCCGTACTCCACATTTAACCCCGAAAACCTTGGAAGTGGCCGGAAAACTAATGTCCCTCGGTGCTCGTCGCCAAGATATTGTCCGTAATTTATTCCAAACTCGTTCCGTTCAAACTCTGCGCTTGTGGGGCCGCGCCCTGGCTCGATTAAAATCTGATCCCGAAGCAAAAATCGTTTGGACAATGCTTTCCCAGCAAGATTTCTTACACGCCGGAGCCCGTGAGGAAGATTTACCTGATGTGATTGATGAATTAATTTCCAATTCGCCGGAGGCAAAAATCATTGTTCTACTCTACGAAAATCATGCCCGTCATATTTGTGGCATTATCCGCGCCGAGCCACCACACGATGCCCGTCGGCTAGCTGAATTATTTTCGGCGGTCGGAACCAGGGGAGAGGTTCATGTTTGCCTGGAGAAAAAAACAATCGTTGAGGCCGAGAAAGAAATTATTGAAGCAATTAAAAAACTGGTTTAAATCAAAAACTCCGCCCGATAATCGAGCGGAGTTTTTTTATTTCGGAAATTACTGAGCTAGTTCGGCCAATTCAACGCGAGTCTGCATAATACTCATATCCACTTCGTCACTTGTCGACATGTTGTCGCCAACAGTGAAACGGGCAAAAGTGGTTGGTTCGAGATCAATTATGTAGTCTGCCCAATCTGCGCCATACAATGCCTCGGCTGTAGCCTCGCTAGGTACCCAGCGCAGGACATTGCCGTCGTCAATGGCATAGGTCTTGGCATCAGATTGAATCTTGACCAGGACTGAGCCAGGTTGTGGCATAATCGGCGAGGCCAGCGGCAATGTTGGCAAGGTGGCATCGGTCACCCAAATAACAATGTCGAAAGAATCAGCGTAAGAGAAGAAGGAATTAGCGTCCCAGAAAGGATGACGACCTTCGGAATCAATGAAATAAACGGTGTTGAAGTAATTGGAGCGAATAAACCAACCTTCACGAACTTCGGAAATTTCTTGGGCTAATCCAGTTACCGGTGACAAACCATTTTCACCGGAGTTGTTGGCAACCATACGCCCTTCAGAATCGAGTTCGGTATTATCAAGAATTTCTACAACCGCTTCGTCTGTAGTGGACGTGATGTCAAAAGCTTCGGTTACATCCGTGTCCAAATTCGCCTTACCGGTATCATAAGCTGTGATTTTCACTAATACATCGCTGGCATCAATGTTTGGAACCGACCAGCTATAAGTACCCAAACTCTTGCTAACGTTATAAGCAATTTGTGTATAGGTCGAACCGTTATCGATTGAATAACCGAGTTCAACTGTATCAATACCGGATCCAGCTGTGGACCAAGTGATCGTTGCGGTGTCTCCACCGGTTTGATCGGCTAAATCAGTAATGGTAACAGCCGGCTCATTACCGGCTGTCGCGCCGCCACTGCTACCGCTACCTGAGGAAGAACTAATAAATGTGTTGGTCAAGGCAACAGCTGTATCGGAAGCAATATTATAGGAAGTGGTTCCTCCTTCTTCAACCACGAACGAAGTGATATCTGTTACACCGGCATAAGAAGAGGTGATATTCGCTAAAATAATCGTTCCAGTTGTTCCGGTGGTACCAGCAGTAACATCACAAGTTAAAACCTGGGCAGCATCATCACATTCAATGGTTGCGCCGCCGTCATCGTCAAAAGTTCCAGTGGCTGTTTCGGAAAGTCCTGTTATATCTATAAAAGGCGGGAAGGTGATAACAACTTCATCGCCTACATTTAGAGTAAACGGAACAGTCAAAGTAATTGTTGTGGTTCCAACCCGACTTGGGGTTGTGTTATTTAAGAGAACCACTGTAGCGGCGGCATCGGCGGCCGTGACGTTTGTCAAACCCGTTGTAACGTCATTAGCGATTATATCAGTATCGTTGCCTTCGTCTTGTACTTCAAGAACTGTAATATCATCTGTTCCAGCATAATAGAATTTAATACCTGACAAAAGAATATCTTCGGTTCCATCGCCATTTCCCATAACTCCGCCAGCTGTACAGGTTACTTTCTGTGAACTTGGGACACACGCGGTGAAATCACTAGGTCCTTCAAGAAAGGTCGTTGAGAGATAAGCTGCACCAGATACGTTCACGTAATCCGGAAAGGTGATTTCAACAGTATCAGCGGCGTCCAAATCGGTCGGCAGGGTCAAGGTAATAGTAGTTGTAACAGCTGTATTACTAACAACTGATGCTGAAAAAACAACAGAGGCGTTGGCAACTCCGGCAGTCACAGTTGTTACAGCGACTGTCGTATCAAGTGCAATATCATTTGCCGGGGTGTTTTCATCATAAATCTGAAAATCTGTGATATCGGTGGTTCCGGCATATCTCGCGGTAATGCCGGTCATAATAATCGACCCAGAACCAGCACTAACCGTGTCACTTGCACTACAAGTTAAAGTCTGAGTAGAAGCGGAACAGGAAAAAGTCCCGCCCCCGCCAAAATCTTCTGAGCCAACGGCAACATCGGCAATATTTATATAAGCAGGAATGGTCATTACAACCTTGTCGTCGGTATCGACAGAAACCGGTAAAGTGAATGACAAGGTCACATCACCAGCAGCACCCACAACAGGATTAGCCAAAACTATTTCAGCGTTGGCCGCAGCGGCAGCCGTAGCTATTGTTGGAGGTGTGCCAATGGTCGTAAGGTTGTCCGCACCAGTGTCATCAGTCTGAATCACAACGTTGGCAGCGGCTCGAACATAATTAGAGTCTTTAACAGCCGCCCAAATTGTGAGAACATCGCCAGAGTCCATTTGTTCAGTAGCCTGAATGGTTATCAAACCTGTATTTACCGCAGCGCTTGCGGTAAAAGCAATGGCTGTGTTGTCTGTCGCTCCACCATTATCAAGATAAGTTGGCATCCATTCACCAACAGTATCTATGTTAGTTAACGCAGCCTCTTCGTTTGTATCCCACGTGTTGGCAGGAAACAAATTAGTATTTATTTGAACCGTTATGTTGTTTTCTGCGGCGACAATACCACCAGCACCAATTGTAATAGCAATTTTTAGGTAACTTTGTGTCCCTACGGTTACAGTACCAGCAGCACTGGGACCAACATAGGTGGTGTTATAAGCGTCCGTGCTTCCTGTACCTACATCAATAGTAGCTGTACCTGCACCGGCCACGGCCTTAACCGTCCTGGTAGGCATTACCTGCCAAGTTCCGATTGTAAGGGCTAGAAGCAAAAAAGCCGCCATCGACCATGGCATCACTTTAAAGAGCCCTTTTCCTAAGATTTGCGCCATATTGGAAAATTATTTTTCTTTTTAAAAGAAAATTATTATTAAATGTTTTAAGTTGATATTATTTTATCACAAAAAATCAATGAAATCAAGAGGAAAAACGGCCCTGTGGACAAGTTGTGCGTTTTTTTACTCACTTTGCACTTCCCCACCCTCAACTGTAGTCGCGGTTTCTTCACCTTCTTCAACCGGTGTCGGGACTTGGGTAGTCAATTGGCCGGACTTTAATTTACTAAGTCTGGTTTGCACCGCCTGATTGCCCGGATTTAGTTCAGCCACCTTAGCAACCTGATTGATTGCCTCGTTCAATTTTCCGTCAATTTCATACATCGAAGCCAAATACCAGCGAGCATTTGAATAGTTCGGAGACAACTCAAGTATTCGCTCTAATTCCTTTTGTGCTGAATCATAATCAGTCAGACGAATATAAAGCATGGACAATTGGAAACCGAGACCAACATCCAACGGTTTATAATCGCGAAGCGCGGCCAAACGGGCGGCGGCATCTTTTAACTTGCCTTGGCGTTCCAAAACTGCCGCCAAATAATAGTGGGCCGGGGCGTAATCCGCCTTCAAAACAATCGATTGGTTAAGGTATTGTTCGGCCGAAACTAAGGAATTTTTTTCCGATTCAACGGCCGAGGCCGCCAATTCCTTATTAGTGGAGCTCTTTAAATTACGGGCCCGATCGGATACGGCCAAATAAAGACGAGCTAAACCGGTTGAATAAGCCGGATTATTATCTTCCAATTCCATGGCTTTTAAGTAAGAAGCGGCGGCAACATCCTCAGCGCCGGTTACCACCGGCATAACATCACGATATACATTACCCCGTTGAACCCAGTTACTGACATTGTTTGGCGACAAATACGCGGCACGGTCAGCCGAGGTCATGGCCGCCTTAACCAACTGTTGGATAATCGAGGCTTCGTTTGCGTCAATTTTCGATTCATCGGCTGTGGCTGTGGTTATAGTGTCTTTAGTTCGCAAAAGAAAGGCTTGGCTTAAGTTTCTGTAATAAATATCAGAAAGGCTGTTTAAAGAGACAGCTTCGCCTAGTTTGGCGGTAATTTGTTCAATGGGCGCGCCGGCGTTATCCAGCTCAACGGCCTTAGCAAAAGCAACTTCCGAAGCATAGCGTTGCCCGGTCACAAACAAAGTTACGATAACTCCGACCGACACCAAAACAAAAGCAAAGGAAAAGACCAAACCGAGTTTTGGAGAACTGACAAAGCCGGTCTCTTTTATTTTAAGAGCAACTTGGCTGGCCAACAATCCGGTCAAAGCCCAAAACAAAAAGGTTAAGGACATGTTAGAGGAATAAAGCAGGTTGGCCAAAATCAAGGTGGCCCAAGAAGCAAAAAGAACGTAGGTTATTTTCCATTCATCGTGTTCGCGCTCCTTAAGCAAGCGTCCCAAAGCCTTAAGTCCGATCACCAAAACTAACAGTAACCAAAAGCCTAAACCAACTACACCAAAAGTGGCGAGGGTGGTTAGACCTTGAGATTTGGCACGATCGAAATTGGTGTCCCAAAATATTGTCTGGTTAACCTCGTCCGGTTTGTACTTGGTATAGTCAAAAGAGAAAGTTCCGGGGCCTGAACCAAAAATTAAAGGCATTGGGCCGTCGGACAAAACTTGTTTGGTTATATCCCAACTTGTGCCATAACTTGGACCAATTACCAAAGGAAGATTTAACTTGATTGGACTGGTTAAGAAAAGCAAAAAGATGCTGATCAGGATAATTATCAGAGGAACGATAAAACGGTTGGATTTACCGAATTCGTTTTGTTGTAAAAAAACAAAAACCATCACCAAAAGCATACCGAAAATCGCTAGAACCCAAAGAACCCAAAAATCAATCGCCACAAGAAGAATTGTAGTAGCCACTGATAAAAAGATAACTAAACCACGCGTCACCGCCCCTTTAATGCCAACTGGAAAAAAATCGTTTCGTTCTTTTTTACCAACCAACCACATTCCCATGCTAAAAACCATCATAATTGTTAGGAAGACGGTAAAGGAGGTGATTGTCCCAACAGTGTTGGCCCCATGTGCTGTTAAGAACGGGATAAAACCTAGGCCAAAAATATTCAGCAAGGTAATCAAGGCACTAAGCGAGGTGGCCGATAAAATAGCAAAGAAAATATTTCTTTGAACCGTGGTTTCGCCAGCCTTGTTCATCAAAACGTAAAAAATAACCACGGAAACAGCTAGGGTTAAAAAGCTGGTGTATTCCTGCGAGGACTGCCCCACCCATGATTGATATCCGGCTAAAGAAAAAATTGAGGAAACCAACCCGCCGAGCAAAAGCAGGGCCGGCAATAAGTTTAACCAACCAGCCCGAAAGGCCAGTTTTTTTTCCATGACCATTGAACCGAGCCAAGCCAACAGGGCGACAAAAGCCAGAATAACCATCAAGGTTTGTTTGCTGACCTCAAAGGCCTCGTTAGTAAACGGAAGAAAGAAGATCGGCAAAAAAAAGAAAAGGGCGTAGAGTGACCAACGAATTACCGTCTCGTAGAGACCGGCGTTCGCCAAAGAAACTCTCTTTCTTTTTCCAACCGAGGTTGAAGCGATATCCATATCTAAAGATTAAAAAAATTATTTTTTAATTTAAAAAGAATTAACGTTGTCTATTCTAACGCAAAAAATACCAAAAGGCAAAAAAACATCCACACACAAAACACCAAGTTTTAAAAAATTACGTAAAACAAAAATCCGACCTGGTGGTGGGCGCAAGAGGACTCGAACCTCTGACCTTCACAATGTCAATGTGACGCTCTAACCAGCTGAGCTATGCGCCCGGCATCAGGCCGGATTTTTTTGGTTT
>Ga0172379_10009260_pt1 | contig 12191 bp, 11 predicted proteins | sample GrowelOW334metaG_FD_119756 | JGI IMG/M metagenome (GOLD analysis project Ga0172379, IMG submission 119756) | Groundwater microbial communities from an aquifer near a municipal landfill in Southern Ontario, Canada - Groundwater well OW334 metaG | ecosystem: Environmental > Aquatic > Deep... | reverse complement strand
GTTTGAGCACGCCTAGTGAGGCATACTCGATATGCAAGTTCTTCATATGTGAAGGAACTAATTGATAATGGTGGCGGTCCTTTTTCTGAGATCGGCGTGTTCGATCGGGGATCAGCCGGGTTGATGCTATGCACCTTCAATTACGCTTATGAGTTCACTATATGCCTATGCCTTTTAAGGTGTCAATTATTTTTTAAAAAAACGCTCAAAACGAGCGGTTTTGAACATCTTTTATTCAAAAACTTGCAAAAATGGTCGAAAATGACATACAACAAGAAAATATATTGCGTCAATAGCTTGCGTTTGACCCTAGTGGCTCTTAAATGGGACAATACTTAAATATGGTCAAAAATTACGTTACTCCCGTCACCAAAATACATACGACCTTTGCCGACACGAAGGAGTTTTTTGACAAATTTGGCGGGGTTTCGATTTTTGATGACGAGGATCTACTTACCCTAGATACGCTTGTACAAGGCAAGCGCAATCTTGTTGTGGGGGAACCTGGTGTCGGTAAAAGTCTCTTGCTCGAAAAAATCCAGGAACACTTGAAATCTCAAGGAGTAAATGCACGGCTGATTAGCCTGCGCCAGCCGGATGCAGTGCAGCAGATAGATGTCTTCGTTGAGGAGCAAGGTGAAACTCCCAAGGTGCTACTGCTCGATGCGCTCGACGAGATCAAATCGAGCAGCTTTCCCACAGTGCTGCAAAAAATTGAAGAAATATCCGCCAAGAATCCAAACTTGCAGATTTTTATCTCCAGCCGGTGGGTGTTCGTGAGCCGATACGCTAATTCATTCCCCGAATATAGGTTCATCACGATATCGCCATTTACGCATAAGCAAGTACGCGACTATCTTGTTGCTTCGGGACATAGCGAGCGAGATGTCGACATATTGCTCACGCGCGTCATGTCGTTTAGCCACCGCATGCTCGTGGTGCAAATACCGCGCTACCTCTTTTACCTCGATGCATATCTGCAGGAAAAGGGCATAGATGCCGCTTCGAAAGTATCACGCAACGAGCTGTTTGAGCACTTTATTTACCGCAAGCTTGAGCTTGAGGAGAAAAAGCTCAACGCTGACAAGCAGGCAATTACTAAGCGCGTGTTGGAGAAACTCGCGCTTACGATGGAACTTTACCAAACGAATGTCATCACTAAAGACGAGCTGATGACGTTTTTTGACGACCTTAAATCGGACCTAAAACGCGCGGCGCTATCGCAGGTTGGCATTGAAGTGTTCTACGAGTACTCGTTGCTTAAGGTGAGCCAAGAGAATCTCGACAAAATTGAGTTTGAGAACACCGAATTTCAGGAGTATCTTGCTGCAAAAGAAATTACGCGCTTCCCGGATCCTACTCGCGCGGCATTCGCATTTGCCGTCGATCCGAATATTAACGAGATATATCCAACCTGGTACAACACGTTGACCTTTTTGGTCGACATGCAACCAGCTATTCTTGAGCAGCTAATCGAATTCTCCGGCCTCAGGGCGAGCAAGTTCAAGATGATGGACGAGGCGTTTCTTACCTTCATAAGCCGTGTCGATCCGCGCACCATTCCTGATGACCTGCGCCGCCAACTTTTCAAGGATGTGGTCACCTATCATGAGCGTACGCTGCAATGGCTGCCGGGGCAGCTTGCACAGACACTTCCTGAATTCTTCGATCCCACGTTGGAACCGTATCTCAAAGAGCGAGTGGCCGAGGCAGAAGCAGCATCTGACACCAAGCGTTTTGTTCCACTCGGCAATCTCTCATACATTGCCGCCTATCTCCTACATTCTGGCGCGGCGCTTGATCGTCCGTATTGGCGTGCCAAGCTGGTCGCATATGCCGCTGACTCTAACAAAAATGGCGTGTTGCAGCGTCACGCGCTTCTCGGCCTGCAATGGCTCAAGGACCCCAGCGTGATCGACGAGCTGCCGGACCTTATGGAGTCCGAGGAATTGGTCATGCGAGAGTTTCTTTCGCTCCACGCGGAAGTCGCGCCGGACCATCCTAAAAGTCTCGAATACGCAGTTAAGGCAACCAAGGCAAACGACATACATGGGCGCTATAGTTTTTATGCGCTCAAAGAACCTGTAGCTATAAAGCGGTTTTTGCAAGCACTTGTCAGTGATACAGATTTCCTGCGCGAATTTATGGATGATACCTCTATTTTCCGTGACCAGGATCAAGTCCTTGTCGAAAAGATAGAGCATGTGCTTGATGATGAGATGCGCGAACTGTGCAAACAGATACTCGTGCAGTCCGCGCACTACAATGTCGCGCATAACGCCGAACAATCAGTATTTATTGCGGGATTATGGAAGCTTCTGCGGACAGGCGATCCGGATTTCGTAAAGAATATGGTCGAGCTTATTCGTATTAGTCCCGATGGCAAGACCGGGCTGTATTTCGCCAATAGATTTTTTGTGCAAGTTATGGCAAAGGAAGATGTTGAGCCATATATCCGTGCCATGCTTGCCGCTGACGAGGCTTGGTCCGCCCACGACGTAATGGTGCGGATTAAATATTCAAAGCGGCCTGGTAGTGCAGAGATGTATGAAGCAGGGCGGCCGTTTCTCACCGAGGCATATAAGAAATCGGAAGAAGCGCAGGCGCGGCATGACGCTGAAGAATCGCCAGAGAAAAAACGTGCTGAGGGACTCATGCGCGAGTTTCGCACACTCCTTGAGCCCGAGCCGGGCAAATGGAGCAACACTGTGTTCGATTTCTTTAATGATCATGCTAAGGATATTGAGCCGCTTCTTACGCAAGAAGATCGAGACCGTATAGCGGAGCTGCTCACCGATACAATCTTTAAGTTCATGGATCCTGCCAAGCACAAACTTACGATTACTGCCCAGCAGGACGGTTCCAAAACCTACACCACCGATCAGTCAGTCTTTATTTTCGGGCAAGCAATACGAACCGCGCACCGCATCGGCTTCGATGTAGCACCGTACCGGCAAAAGATTATCAACTACATTCCTTTCGCGTACCACGAGGAGCTCAAGGCAATTTTTGAGTTGGTAAAAAATATCAAACCTGACGAAATGCTCCCAGTGCTAGAGACATATCGCGCACGCTCGTCAGATTTGTGGCGTCATAATCCAGACAGTTTCGTTCGAGCAGTCGAGCAGTTCCATGTAACGGAAGCGGCGCCAATTCTGAGGGAATTCATTCTTGAGCCAGCATGGGAGATGTATATACGACAGGATGCCTTGCCGGTGGTGGACTCGATTGCGTCTGATATCGCATTCTTGCGGCAAGTGTTTGAGAAATTTAAGGACAGCGCAGACGTTGGTGAGCAAAAATTGACCTCGATTGCTAACGGTCTGCTTATAACCAACCACAATGATGGTGATGCAGTGCGATGGCGCCTGCAAGAGGTTGTTGACCGCGCCGCCGCGTTCGTGCGCCCTAGGGGAGGACATGTACACAGTGTTGGCGACATTGAGGACGAAATCACGTTTGGCAAAAAGTTTGCCAAACCGTTGAAAGAGCTCAAACATACTGGGTATGAGAAAGACTACCTACAGGTACTCGACGATGCTATGGATATTTGGGCGCGAGGCAAAGAGTTTCAAGAATACGCAGGATACCTGTGGGAGATTGTATTTTCCTATTTCGACAATCTAAAGGAGACTCAATCGTATACGCCCCTGCAAATGTATGAAGAGAAGATCGCGAGCCTTAAGGATCGTGACGGGGCGAACTGGCTTGCACAGCGCGTGGCAAATTTGCGCCGCTCCTACATCGGCTATATTGGCAAACCTGCCAACATATCGGAAGCGATAACCAAGTATAACGAGATGAGGGAACATGACGACAAGAAAATCCGCAACTCGGCGGACCTGTTTAGGCATGTGCAAGATGCTTTTGATACGGATCTGCGCCGCTGGATAGAAGGTGAGGGTGCATATGACATCCTTAGCCGCAAAATAAATGGCGATGGCCGCCAAGAGTACGAAAAGCTGATACATAAAACGCTTAAGACGCAGGTCGAAAATGTTTTGCTCAAGCGTGGCTTCCAAGTGAAAGTGCTGCGCGAATCGCAGCTGCTCGATGATAAGCGCACGGACTTGCTCGTATGGTACGGCTTCGCTGGCCCTATAGTGGTTGAAGTAAAACTCACCTCGAACAACGATATACAAGGGACCAAGGTAGGAGAATCCGAGTCGTATACGAGCATGGATCGGTACATGCAGGGGTATGGTGCAGCGCACGGCATCTTTATGGTCATTGATAACGTGGGGGCAAAAAACTTGCCGCACGTAGTTGAGGTGTTTCAAAAAATATCAGGCGTACAAGTGTTATCGTTCGACTGTAGTAAGAGCGCTGTTGGTAAGAAAAAAGCCGTACGAAAGAAAGTAAGTGTAAAAAAGAATGCTCCCACGCGCAAAGTGCGCCGTCCGCGCCGCCGAAGAAAATAGGAGGAATATTATGGATACTTTTTACAAGCTACTGGATAAGTTGGGGGTGCAGAAGAAAGACTTTAAGCCCTTCTTTGTTTTTGTTGTTGGAGTTGCGGTACTTTCAACCGTACTCATTACGACTCCATTCTTTGCGACTATTGGGCCGGTAGTACTCATTATTGTCTTCGGTATCTTTTTCTCTGTTCTTTGGTTTGTCGCGGGATACGTCGTTTTTAGATCTCTTCTGTCAGCAAGCGTAGGACTAAGCTTGATTATCTTTATTGGTCAGTCATACTGCGCTCTTCCGGCAAGCGAGCAAGTGGCCAATACATCGCTCATGACGCTTATAGGATTTGGTTTTATATATGTGATCGCGCAATTCGGGTACTCACTCTTCAGAGAACTATTTGGGGATAAGCGAGCCAAGGAAGAGTGGAGGCAAAAAGGAATCGTCGGGGTTTTTAAAGAGATCAATCAAAATAAGCATTCGTGGCTTGTGCTCGTAACCTACGCACCACTGGTCAGCCTCTTCATTTGGCAAATCTTTAGCGTGATTAAGCCGATCATTGACGGTCTTTGTATTTATTAAAAACTGTCACTTTTGTCACTTTTTAAACTATGAAAAAGAATAAGAAAATAGAAGTGGTATATGTGTCGCCTCAGACCGAGGAGGAGCGGAAGATTGCGGAGCGCCAGTTGGACGCCGCGTACGATGCGCTGTTTGATTTGCTTTTGGAGGATAAGGAAAATAAAAAGTAAGCAGCGCTCAGGACGCGTCGTTTCGCTAGTGTAGAATGAGGCTATTCCGCCTTGCAGGGTAAGGTACTCAAAAGTCCGAACTCGAGACGGCCCGCCAAGTCGAGCTAGGTCATCGCGCTCGAGACGCGTCGACATCTAACTCAAGGAATTTCCAGTAAGAAAAACGCCCAAAAGTGGGCGTTTTTCGTTTCTTCATAAAAGCGATACTATGAAGCTATGAAGATCAAAGATATCAAAAAGCTCCTAGTGGAAGCGACACAAAAGTATATAACCCCTGAAGAAGCGGATTACTTTGCCAATGAGGTTATTGAAACTGACATCCGCAAGCCTTCGCCGGATAAAAAGTATCAGAACGACATGGTGAAAGACATTAAGTCATGGGAAGGAAAAGCTGGTCCAATCAAGAAAACTATTGATTTACCTGGCTACACCCAATATGACTTTGAGGGGCGTGGACCGTCACTCAAAATCAAAGAAATCCACGACGAACTTGAACGAAAAGCAAAAACAAACGGTATCGCGATGATAAGTATCATCAACTCGGCAGGGTTGCACGTCATACATCTTTGGACTCAAGGACTGGCTAAAAGAGGCCTGTTTGCACTGGGTGCATGGAATGGGGGTCCGGACGCAGTAGTACCGCTTAACGGCACAAAAGGGATTTTTGGCACTAATCCAATGACTTACGGATTCCCGGGCGATAAAGGAGATATCGTCATTGATATGGCGACTTCTGAAATCCCGTACTTTAAAGTGGTGGGAGCAAAGAAAGAACAGAAGCCCCTTCCTCCAAACACCGCTGTAGACAACGAAGGAGAACTAACCACTGATGCAAGCAAGGCACTAAACGATGCAGGAGTTTCCAATCTCCTCCCTATGGGTGGCAACTATAAGGGCTACAACATTAACTATCTGATGGAGGTAATGACCAGCGCTTTGATTGGGGCAAGGGCAAGCTCAGAAATGAGCGATGATTATATCGAGACAGAACACGGAGGTTTTATTATTGCAATTGATATTAGTAAAGTCACTGATAGGAATAAATACGATACTTCAATAAAAAGCCTCAACGAAGAAGTGCGTGCCCAAAAGCCTAAAAACGGTATTGATGCAGTAGTTGTCCCGGGTGATCGCAATCTTGGAAATAAAGCGAACATGTCTGACGATATGGAAATCGAAGTAGATATTGATTACCAAGCTTCTCTGTCTGCGTTGGCGAACATAAAATAGTATGGATATAGACCGCGTAACAAAAGCAAAAGAAATACTTTCAAACATTCGCTACGTGACGATAGCGTCAGCCTCTAGCGAAGCGGCACCATGGGGTACACCCGTGTTGGCTGTTTTCGATGATCAATACAACTGCTACTGGACCTCTCTCAACAATACGCAACATTCTCAAAACATCCAAGAAAACCCGAGAGTCTACTTGACCTGCTTTGACTCAACAGTATTGCCCGGCGAGGGTGGCGGGGTGTATGTACAGGCTCAGGCTGCAGAAATGACTGATCCTGTAGAAATTACACACGCAGCCGAGTTTCTCTATGCAAGCAAGAACAAGTCAGTCCGCAAGGCAGAGGAATTTCTTGGCGACTCTCCAAAGAGAATGTATAAAGCGATTCCACAGAAGTTTTGGATAAATTTGGATGTGGATGTAAAGAACGATCCCATGCGTGCAAAGAAAGAAATTATTCTACCCTAATATGTCCGACGAACGAGAATTATTTAAAGGTACGGCTTGGTACTACTCACACTACCGTTTTGGGTATCCACAAGAGTTTTTCGATTACGTCACCGAACTGTTTAATTTAGACACGCAAAGCCGTGTACTTGATCTTGGTTGTGGAACCGGCCAAATAGCCCTTCCTTTAGCTAAACGGGTAGCAGAAGTAGTTGGAGTCGACCCCGAGCAAGATATGCTCGACGAAGCCGCAAAACAAGCAGAAAAGTCTGGGATTAAGAACATTAAGTGGGTCCTGAAAAAAGCTGAAGATATAGACGAGAGTCTTGGTAATTTTAAACTGACCACTATGGGCGCATCCTTCCACTGGATGGATCAAAAACGTGTACTTCAAAATATTTATGACCGCACTGAAAAAGGCGGTGGCGTAGTGCTGGTGAGTGACCATGGTTTAAGCCCTTGGTCTGAACCAAAGGATGATTGGCAAAAAGTACGCACCACGATATTTAAAAAATATATTGGAGAAGAAAGACGAGCAGGTACTGGAATATATAAACCCTCTCCCGACAAATTTGAAGACTTACTGATCAACTCTCCATTTGGTGGATATCAGGAATGGACCCATACTTACACCAAAAAACAAACGCTAGAAGAAGCTGTGAATTATATGTATTCAACCTCGTTTGCTCAAAAGAGATTCTTTGGAGATAAAGTAGGTGAATACGAAGAAGAGCTAAAGCGAGAACTGTTAAAAATAGAGCCTTTGGGAATCTTTGCTCAAGACGTTGTGGTAAAAGCACTCATTGCTAAAAAAGAATGAAGCTCCTGTACAGAATTACCGCGGATATTATCTGGCTCGTACATTTTTTAGTTGTTGTGCTTGTACTTTTTGGTTGGTTAGTACCAAATCTGTGGTATCTATACATGGCCGTGTTAGTCGGAACCTTGGTTTCTGAATTCTTGCTTAGCTACTGCTTTTTAAGCAAATGGGAGTTTGATCTACGAAAGAAAGTAAATCCAAAATTAGATTATGACTTTACCTACGCAAGCTACTACACTTACCGACTGACGCAGGGTCATCTGTCGCCACGTTTTCTAGGTAGGGCGGGCATTTTGTTTACATCTCTATCTTTAGTTATAAATCTTTACTTCAGGTTCTTAAGCTAAATATATCTTCTTCTCCTTTAGAGTGATTGTACCCTTTAAACATCCTAAGAGTTCGCGCTTTTCTACTGCTCCACCCTCTTTTAATAAATATTTCGCGTAGTTGCGAATATCAATATCCTTTACTACGACCTTGGTTTTGGTCTTGAGAACTGATTGCTGAAAGTTCTTAAATCGTTCTACCTCGGCTTTTATTTTTTCTCGTATACCGATTTCGTTTATATCTATCGTATCCATTAGCCCCATAAACTGCTCTATTAAAACTTCTTCGTTTATGTAGCCGCACTTACAATTCTTGTCTCTCGCTTTGGTGCACCCGTAGTAAACATACCGGTGTACGTTTCCGTTTTGCTGCTTTTTGAACTTTTCGTCGGCACTAATGCCTGATCCGCAGAGGCCGCATTGCATGAGTTTGGTAAAAGCAAACTCCTGATTCTCAACTCTAGTAAATTGGCTCTTTACTTGCGCTTGCACGGCGTCAAATAGTTCCTTGGTAATGAGCGGCTCGTGTTTACCTTTGTACCAACGGCCTGATTTTTTCGGATACTCGAATACGCCATAGTAAAAGTGATTTTGGAGAAGTAAGTAGATGTTCCCGAGCGTGAGATTTTTATGCCCGCTGCCAGTTTTGAAATTAAGCTCAAACTTGAGCCAGTTGTATACTTTCCGGCCGCTCCATTTCTCATAAGCTACCTTTTCAAAAATCTGTTTAATAACATGGCCTCTCTCGGGATCAATAAGCGTCTCGCATTTTCTATCGCTCCTCTTTTCCTTTATATACCCAGTCGGGGCAGGGGCGGGCCATAGCCCCATTTCTACTCTCGTCTTGAGGCCGCGCTTTACGTTAATACTCTTGTTGTCGTTCTCTAGCTTCGCTTGGCTACAGAGAATCATTAAGAGGAACTTTTCGTTTGGTGAGTTTCTGAATTGTTGGCCGTAGGTTCGGATTTCGATAAGGTGTTTTTGGTCCATGAGATCAACGACAGATCCTAAGTCACCAGCATTGCGGCTTAAGCGATCGGGGTTCCATGTAAGGATGCCGTTGAATCGGTTACGTCTAATATCTTCTAATAACTCTTTGAATACAGGCCGTTGTCCTGATTCTTTCGCTGAATGTGATTCTCGCCGCACTTCTACTATGTCTAGGCCGTCCCGCTCGGCTAATTCCATCATTTCCTTTATCTGCGAATCAATCGACAGGATTTGCCGCTCTTCGGTCTCGGTGCTTTTCCTCGCGTACAAAACGTACCTAATTTTTTCTACTGGTAATATTGGCGTCACTCCTATCTGTCCAATTGCTTGTATATTCATACGCCTTTAATGGTGTCGCAACCACTAACCCTGCAAAGCTATGCAGACTAACCGATTCGTCGCATGGTCGTTATAGGGCTTAGCAAAAGGTCATATTTGAGATACTATTGGAATCGTAATACAGGGCAATCGTATTACGGACAACTGAATAAAAGGACCTAACCCTTGGAGCAATCTAAGGCAAGGTCGAAAATCATGAGGCATAGAAAACCCGTCATCCAGGGCATGCCTCATGTTATTAGGGGAAACTCTAATAGGGCCGCAAGGCCTCCTGGTGGCGGGCTTTGTGTTTTCCAAAGCCCATTTCCAAGGAGGCGATTATTAGTTAGTAATCGCTATATGGATACGCAAGACGTTCCGAAAAAGAAGAAGTTTTATAAGAAGTGGTGGTTTTGGGTTCTCGCAGTCGTCGTTCTTTTTATTATTATCGGTGCAAGTAGCGGTGGATCGGCGGGAGTAAGCGTTCCGGCAACTCCTGAAACCGGCAGCTCGCTAGCTGGGCAGGAAAAGAAAGTCGCACCTGCTCCAACGGCATCTGCTCCACAAGTGCTCCTTGATATCGCAGGGAGCGGTAGCAAGACGACGCAAAAGTTTACCGCAGGTGGAGACTGGGATCTCAATTGGAGCTATGACTGTTCCAATTTCGGTCAATCAGGCAACCTCATTGTCATGATCTACGATGGCAACGGATCCTTGTCATATAGGAATACCGGCGTAAATCAGTTGGGAGATTCAGGATCTGGCGTCGAGCACTATCACAACAGCGGTACGTTCTATCTTGTAGTGAACTCGGTCTGCAAGTGGAATATTGAAGTTAAAGGCTAGTACAGATAACAAACAACCCCGCGATAATTCGCGGGGTTGTTTTGTCTGAGCCTTAATCCTTCTCTGTATGCCACCACATATAGGGATTATCTAATTCATCTTCGAGATCGTTGATAAATTTCTTGTAATTCTTGCCTTGTAGGAGCCGGACCGCTTGATCGACTGCGTAGTAATGTTCTTTCAAGTGACCGGGCCACATATTGATATCGCCAAGCCATCCGCAGGCCTTGTTGATACGTTCCTGTAATTGTTTAACCGTTAGCGGTTTAGCTGCTTTTTTGATTTTGGACATAGTACTTATTTGTTAGTTTCGTTAACCTGCCCCTCTGCCTTCCGTTTCTCGATTTCCTCCGGAGTCTCCGGTGTATGGATCACGATTTTGGTGACAGAGTCATTGCCCTTGAGAATTTCTTCCCAGAATGACTTGGGGCGAGGACGCGCGTAGTTGTTCTTGTTATTATCGAGCCAATACTCGATCGCCCGCATGTTGCCGTTGTTGATGTGGGCGATGAGTTTGCTCTCTGCAAGATCAGACACCGATTCGATGCCCGTTTTCAGCGCGTCGTCGAGGCGTTCTTTGAAGTTTTGATCTTCCTTGCACCAGCGATAGATCGTGTTGCGGGAGAGATCAGTTTTTTCGCAAGCCAACGATATGTTGGGAATCTTGCGTACTTCGTTTAAGAACGCCTCTTCTTGCTTAGGCCGTTTCATCGGAGCGGATAATCTTCGCCTTGATGCCAGTCAGCGCTTCATATCGCTTGATAGCGAGGTCGCAGAAGAGTGGCTCAAGCTCTACGGCGTAGACTCGCCGCCCAAGCTGTTCGCCCGCGATGATGGTGCTGCCGGAGCCGCTGAACGAATCGAGAATAATATCGTTGGGTCTAGCGCAACGACGAATAGCTTTTTCGTGCAGTGTAGGCGGCTTTGCCGTTGAGTGTGAGTACTCCTTGCCGGGGAGGCGATTGACCATCCACACGTCGAGGTGATCGAGCGACTCGCTGAGCAGGCTGTTGCCTGTGGTCATGTCGGCATTCAGTACCTCGTTGAGCTTCGTAAGCTTCTTGGCGAGATACGGTTTGCCGCGCACGCCGTAGGTACAAGGCTCGTAGCACTTGTTGAAGGCAACGGCAGGCACAGGATTCTGCGAGTTCTTGAGCCACAAGCAGACTCGCTTGTTGGTAATGCCGAGTTCGCGGTAGAGCGTTTGGATCAGCCAGATATATGACTGATCGCTCCAGTAGAAGATATGAGCGTCTTCTGCGGTGACGGCAAGCGCAGCCTCCATGCTTTTCTTCAGGAAGTCGCGGTACTCAAGATCCGACAGATTGTCGTTGGTGTTGCCGCCGTAATTCTGTTTGCCAGAAATACCCTTGTCGTAGTCGAGCTTGATGTTGTATGGAGGGTCGCTGTATATCATGGCGGCCTTCTCCTTGCCGAAGAGGCGCTTGAGTACTGCTGGGTCACCGGAGCTACCACAGAGTAACTTGTGCGGGCCGAGGAGTATCAGATCACCGAGCTGCGTCTGCGGCTTTTTAATCTTCTTCAACTCTTTGTCGACATCGAACGAGTCCGCCTTTGTTTTGAAGCGTTCGTTCCAGATGTCGCTGAGTGCATCTTTGTCGAAGCCAACATCCAAGAGAAGATCCACACTGATTTTCTGGAGGAGATCGAAGTCGAACTCGCCCGTATTCTTATGAAGCCTAAGATTCAATTCCTTCTCGCGTTCAATATCAGGGATATTGAGATACACGACCGGAATCGTCTTGTGACCGAGCTCCTTGGCTGCCCGCAAGCGCATGTGCCCGCCAATGACTACATTTTTGCGCTTAGGCGCGGAGTTAACTAGTAAGGGATCCACCACAGAGTATCGAGTGATACTCTCTTTGAGCTGTGCCAGAGCCTCCGGAGAGATTTTCCGGGGGTTATACGCAGCAGGTTTGAGCACGCCTAGTGAGGCATACTCGATATGCAAGTTCTTCATATGTGAAGGAACTAATTGATAATGGTGGCGGTCCTTTTTCTGAGATCGGCGTGTTCGATCGGGGATC
>Ga0172379_10009259_pt1 | contig 12191 bp, 15 predicted proteins | sample GrowelOW334metaG_FD_119756 | JGI IMG/M metagenome (GOLD analysis project Ga0172379, IMG submission 119756) | Groundwater microbial communities from an aquifer near a municipal landfill in Southern Ontario, Canada - Groundwater well OW334 metaG | ecosystem: Environmental > Aquatic > Deep... | reverse complement strand
CGGGAATTTCTCTCCTTACAGGAGTTGTATAATTTTCGCACCTCACCTCACCCTTCGACCCGGCTCAGGGCTCGTTGTGATATGCTCAAACTTTTCGAATCCCAGAGGCGAGTGCCGTAGGGGCACTCGCTCCTCTCCGCTCAATAAAAAATGCCCTTTCGGGGCTATTTTTTATACGAGCGGTGGCGATGTCCGGAAGTTTGAACCGATAAAACTGCTTAACGTAAGGAATATCGATAAGATTATACGAAAATTAAGGCATATTTACCAAGAAAAACCTGACTTATTCAACATTCCTATTTTTGCCCAGAAGGTTTACTGATCGAATTCAGAATTTGTTCAACCTGCTCGTCGGTGACTTTAGAGCCAGAAAGACGAAGTGATGAGCCGGTAGAAGTAATCAGTGTGACACGACGAAGCTCCGCCAGTCGTTCTAGCGAAATGCCGATATTCTTTTTAAGTTTAGTTTTTGTCATATACTTACTTTTCCATTCCTGCTTTGATAACATGAGCAACCTTTTCTAGTTCTTCTCTTGGAGCAACTGCCAGATTCTTTATCGTAAAGACTACTTTTCCATCCTCAATTTTAGCCATTCTTCCAGTCGTAATATCATCTTCGTGGTGTTGAGGTACGACGATCATATGAGCATGAGGTACTCCATATCCATGAACAACCAAACCTACGCGCTCGTTATGCAGGTTAGTTCGGATACTTTTAGAAATTTGGTGAGATTTTAAGAATATCTTTGTTGCTAATTCGTCCGGAATATCAGAAAAATGATCAATATGTTCTTTCGGAACTATCAAGACTTGTCCTTCCCGTACAGGCTGAATATCCATGAACGCTAAAATCTGGTCATCTTCGTAGACCTTGCTTGATTCAGCTTCGCCGGCAATAATTTTGCAAAATATACAATTCATTATTTTAAGTTCGAATCACTTCAGGGTTAGCCCATCTTATCACTTTTCGGTTTTGAAATGTAGCTTAAAACAAAGATATTTTAATACTCATTTTCCAAAACTACTGGCGGAGAGGGAGGGATTCGAACCCTCGAGGGATTTTACTCCCTGCCACGTTAGCAGTGTGGTGGTTTCGACCAGCTCACCCACCTCTCCGTATATTCGATTGTTCTCCATGTGTGGTGGTTTTCCCGCTAACGAGCGGGACCCCGCCTGCGGGCGGTGGCGACCAGTCTGTCAGTTTCTTGCCACCTCTCTATATATTCAATTTTGTATTCATAATCTAACATAAAACGATAAAAAACAAAAGAGTGTTGGTTTTTCCATTGTATGCAATACTTCTGTGTTGTATACTATTGTCATATGGAAAAAATAGTACAACAAGCGCGGTGCTATGGGCAAGTTTTCTGGTTTGGCTTTTTAAGCTGGCTCATCCCTTTCATCTTTTCTTTTTTCTTCTTCTCCAAAGAAGGATATCTTCTCATTGATGAGGGTCTCTTCAAATCTATAATGGTCGTCGTAAGTGTTGGATTCGGATCATTTCTCGCAACGCTGAGACTCCTTGCAATAAAAAGCGATTATGTTCGCGAAGGAATTATCATGGGAGTATCCTGGTTTGTGATAAATTTCGCCCTCGATCTTCTTATCCTTCTCCCTCTTTCAAACATGCCTTTCAGTGTTTACGTAATGACAATCGCCTTCCGATATTTCACTATCCCCATCATAGCCATTGCTATGGGATATCTCATCGAAAAAAAATATAAATAATATTCTCTCCTCCTCTTAAAAACAGCCCGCTTGGGTTGTTTTTAGGAAATGGGCATTTTTAAGAGAGACTACTTGAACCTTCCCCTTCTTTGGGTAATAATAGACGTATTATGATAGCCATACTTTCTTTGTTGGCCCTTGTCGTTGCCGTCATCATCGGCATCGTTCGGCCAAAAATAAACATCGGCGTCCTCTCTATAGGGTTCGCCTTTATTATCGGCTTCTTTTTCCTTCACCTGAAAGAAAAAGAAATAACGGCCCTGTTCCCGAGCTCGCTCTTCTTGATGCTCGTGTTCATTACGTTCCTCTTCTCCCTTGCTTCGGAGAACGGCACGCTTAATCAAATAACGAACATCTTGGTCGGAAAAGTGCACGCAAAACCTGCTCTTCTTCCGCTCGTGTTCTTCGGACTCACCTTCCTTCTCTCTGCTATGGGTCCCGGCAATATCGCAGCGGTCGCCCTTATCGCTCCGGTCGGAATGGTCCTTGCATACAATCTCAAGTTAAGCCCCTTCTTAATGGCGATAATGATTTGTACGGGAGCAAACGCCGGAGCGTTCTCTCCTATCGCCCCGACAGGAGTTATCTCAACCGGTCTCATTCAGAAAATCGGAATTGAAAGCACTCTCATTCCGTGGGTTATCTTCGGAGCGTCAGCTCTTATCCAATCCCTCTCGGCCATCGCCGCATACTTCGGTTTTCTTTTTGTTTTCAAAAAACGCCGAGGTAAAAACGAGCCCGAGGAAGTAAAAATCGAAGTTCCCAAAGGCGACGTTACTTTTTCCGCAAAGCAAAAGATTACGCTCATCGCGCTCGCCCTTCTTCTTGGTCTTCTCATTTTTGTAAAGATTCCCCTTATCCTTGCGGCTTTCTTCGCTTCAGCACTTCTTCTTTTCCTTGATGCAGCCGATTCAGAAATTGCGGTAAAAAATATGCCGTGGGATGCAATCCTTCTCGTCTCGGGTGTTTCCCTTCTTATCGGAATGCTCGACAAGGCGGGAGGTCTCGATCTCGCAACCACCCTCATCGCCAATATTTCCGATGTGTCGTACATCAATGCGATGCTTGCTTTCATCACCGGACTTATCTCCGCATACAGCAGTTCGTCAGGTGTTGTTTTGCCTGCGTTCATTCCGCTTATCCCCGACCTCATCGACAAGATGGGTGGAGGCGATATTTATAGAATGGCGATTGCCGTTGCTGTCGGTTCGCATATGGTAGACGTTTCCCCTCTCTCTACCCTCGGTGCTATCTGTATCGCTTCCATCCCCGCCAGCGGAACGGTAAAGAACCTTCTCTTCCGCCAACTTATGATCTGGGGGCTCTCCATGGCGGTTGTCGGAGCCGTTCTCTCATTCCTCATATTGGACCTGCCTTATTAAAAAAATAAAAAAGAACCCCTCGACCAAAACGGCCGAGGGGTTTTACGTTAAAACAAAAAGTTAACTTTGTACGAGAGCGGAGGTGTTCGGAGGAACCGGACCGTAGTCGAAGTTGATCATCCTCGTGCAGCTCCACGTGTCAATGATAGCTTTCGGAGTACCAATACCCGCACCGCGCGGATCTCCGGCGGGGCCGAAGAAATGGTTTTGCGGAGCGCCCGTCGTCCGTGCCCGCATTCCGGCATAGGTCGTACCGTTTACCGTTAGGCCGATAACGTGATTCAAAAACACAGGATCATTGGACACGATTCCCGCCGTCAGATGATTTGTCATCCGCTCACAGCATTCAAGCACGAGCGGGAGCATTTCATTCGAATAGCTCGTCACCACTTGGAACGGCCCGAATATTTCGGTCGTAATAAGCGGAAAGTTCTCCGGTTGCAACATTACCGAAATCGGCACACATACCGCAGTCGGTTCTATCGCCCCGTAACATTCCGGAATCGAATGACCGGAAAGTTCCTTGCCTCCGAACAGAAGTTTCGCACCCGGGATAGCGAGCAGTTTCTCTACATGCGTAAGCATCCGCTCGGTCGTTTCCGTAAGCACGGGCCCGACAGTGAGATCAGAAAGTTTTCGTGTCCCCGCGCGATCGCGAAGCTCTTCAAAAAGACCGCCCGAAACCCAATTATCGTGAGCGAAAAGAATGGACGTTGCGGAGCATTTCTGTCCGCTCGCCGCATACGCATCCTGGTCGCACTGCCACGCAACGTTGCGAAGCAGTTTCGGGTGAAAGTCGGGACCAAGAATTTTCCAGTCAAAGCCGGCGTCCTCAATCTTCACTTTCCCGCGATACATTTCCGCGATGTGTTCGGCGACCGTACTTGAGCCGGTAAACTGCACGAGGCGGATAATGTCTTTTCCACGCTCAAGCAGTTTGTCCATTACGGAGCCACTGCAATGAATGAGGTCAACATCTTCTTTCGGAAGACCGCATTCGTGAAGCAGACGAATGAATTGCTCAATCACAACCGACACCGTGGTCGCCGATTTTACGAGCGGTTTGTTTCCCATAAAAAGCGCACCCATAAGCTGAAGCGCCGGAATTTCGAGCGGAAAGTTGAACGGCGCGACGATCACAACCGGTCCGTACGGCCAGCGAAAATCATGAGGCATCTGCCCCAGATAATCACCGGGGGTGGTCGTGCCGGTAGCGAGATAACGCGCTTGGTCTCCGCCGAAATTTTTCAGGAATTGCTTCGTAACGACGACTTCGCCACGAGCCTGAATATATGATTTCGGCATCACGCTCTGAACGAGGTGGGTGAAATAATCTTCCACCTCGGGGTCTTCCAGGGCGCAAGCGGCCTTGAAAGAAACCTGCGCGAGTATGAGATATCGCTCGGGGTTCTTGAAGGGGTTATGTAACCCACTCTTCAGACATTTCGCGAGCGATTCCAAAAACGGCGCGAGTTCATCCGCGGTCGTATCGGGATACATAAGCAATGGATTATTGTTGATCGGGTTTATAAGCGTTCGATACCGCGAACCTTCGATCCATTTCCCGGCGAGCAAATTGTGAAGTTTTAAGCGATTTATTCCACTCTCGCCTTTCAGCGTTGCCAGTAATTTTTCGTACATCAAAGCCTCCTTTTGACTTACTCACAAAGAACATTTCCTGAATGTATACTGCATTATTAAAGAGATATCGTCAACACTATCGTACTCCCTCTTCAATGAGAATATCTTCTGAGATTTTTTCTTCCAATTCTTCGCTTTCCGTGAGGCGATGCTTTTTCCAACCCCCTCGAAGGAACCAAAAGAAAACCAAGGCGGAGGTAAGAAGATATGAAATGGAGAACGCCCACCAAAGGCCCACCTCGCCCAAGCTCGTATATCGGGAAAGGATGAAAGCAAAAGGAAACTGTATTCCCCAAAGAGAGATGAGAGCAAACATCATGGTCGCAAAAGTGCTTCCCGCCGCGCGAAGCACCCCGGAGAGTGCCATCTGAAGACCGAGGAAACCGAACGACGGCGCGATGATTCGGATAAATAATGTACCTCCTTCCACGACCTTAGCATCGGTCGGCACGAAGAAACGAACGACATAGGGCGCAAAAATGAAAACAACAATTCCAAGGAACGAAAGAAAACAGAATGAAATGACGGAGGAGAGCTTCGCGATACTCTCCGCGCGTTTTGGATTTCTCGCTCCGATTGCCTGCCCCGCAAGAGTACTCGTCGCCATAGAAATACCAAGAGCGGGTATGACCATAAGCTGGAGGACATTGGTGCCAACTCCGTACACTGCAGTCGTTTCCGTTCCGAAGCCTGTTACCAGAAATGTCATCGCGATAAATCCGAGCGCGCGGACAGACTGTTCAACGGACGCAGGAAATCCGAGCAAAAAACTTTTTTTGATAAAAACAAAATCGGGGCGAAAATCTTTTTTTGTGAGTTGTATTCCGTATTTTCCTCCGAACAAAAACCAAAGCCCGATAGCAACAGCGATTGCTTGAGTGATAAATGTCGCCGCCGCCGCTCCGGAAACCCCCATCGCAGGAATTGGTCCGTAACCGAAGATAAAAAGAGGGTCAAGAAAAAAATTCAAAAGCACCGTTCCAAAAATTATAAGCATCGGCATCCTTACTTCTCCAACTCCGCGAAGCACGGATTGAAAAACAGCAAATCCGAACACAAAAATCGTCCCCGCAAAAGACACTCGGAGAAAACGGAGCGCCCCATCGTAGACGGCCGGCTCAACGCCCATAAAAGAAAGCAACCAAGGAGCCAAAAGAAAACCGATAAAAGAAAGAAGGGCGGAAACGATGGTCATAGCGAGAAGTGTTTGCGCGACAGTATGATTTACTTTCGTATAATTTTTCGCCCCCATATATTGAGCAACGAGAATAGACCCGGCAACAGAAAACCCCATTCCAAGAGCGATTATCAAAAAGTTTATAGGGAAACTGACAGACACAGAAGCCACAGCCTCCGCGCCAAGACGCCCCACCCAAAACGCATCGGTCATTTGATAAGCCGCTTGAAGGATATTTCCCACCATTATCGGCATGGCGAGGAAAATAAGAGCCTTTGAAATCGGCCCCTCGGTGAGAGACGTTTTTTGAGAGCGTGAATGTCCAAAGATAAAACTCATTCTTTTATTATACCACCCGAATTCGAAAAGATTGAGAAAACTTGACTTTTTATTGTTTTATGATATACTAGAAACAGCTTTTTGACCCTTGAGAATCCTCCCATGAAACAATACACAACGAAATATTATTCGTTCACAGAAGAAGAGCTGGCGCGGGAACGCGCAAAGAAACGCGAACCGCATGAACCGCTTGATATAAACGACGATGTCCGCAGTTTATATCTCGGACTCGCGCTCCGCGACCCTAATTTCCCGCACCCTCCTCCGCACAAAGGATTTGATATTTTTGACCTTCTCTTGATTATTCTCTTGTTTTCGCTTATTATTTTCAACGGATAGCCCGCACCGGCGTGGCTCTTTTTTTTAACCAGTGATAAAGGAGAGGTAAAGTGACCGCAGAACAACTCGATCTCGATATACCAGAGTTCATTCCCACGGGATGCCCGCGAAGCGTCAAAAAGGAAAATGCGAAAGCGTTGCTTCCCTTCCGTCGCAACGGAAAACAAATGGTTTTGTCCGCGCAACTCGAAGACACCGAGGACGGAAAAGTCATTATTCGTCTCGATCTGGAAGACCTCACCGCATCGGCCCACCCCTTCGAAGAAGACTACGGCGCGCCGATGACGAAAAGGCCAAAAACGAAGACGCATTTTTGCGCCATAATACTTGATCCGGATCGGATACTCCAACACGCACACACGGGAGAGGCAAAACCCGTAACACCTCCGGAGGTACTTTAGCGGTCTAAGACCGCCCCCTCCAACCCGCACTCATTTGCGGGTTTTTTGTTGCCAAAGAAGCATTAATTTGGTATTCTTATCTGTATATCCGCCATTTTAAGGCGCGATTTCACATATATTTACCTTGGACGAACGAATCAACAATCAAATACGGGCCACACAACTTCGGGTTATAGGCCCGGATGGAGCCATTTTAGGGGTATTATCGAGAGAAGAGGCTCTTTCCCGAGCGGAAACAGCAAACCTCGACCTCGTCGAAGTTTCCCCAAATGCGGTCCCACCAGTTGCAAAAATCCTAGATTATGGTAAATTCGTGTACGAGAAGAGCAAAAAAGAAAAAGCCCAAAAAGCCAAGGCTCACGTCACAGAACTCAAGTCTTTGCAGGTTACTATCGGTACGGGAGAGCACGATCTCGCACTAAAGGCAAAAAACACTTCTGCTTGGCTCAAAGAAGGTCATCGGGTAAAAATAAATCTGTTCTTGAAAGGTCGCGCAAAATATTTGAACGAAAGTTTTCTCAAAGAACGTTTAGATCGCTTGCTCCACTTTATTACCGAAGATTTCAAGATAGTAGACGGACCTAAAAAAGGACCGAAAGGCCTTATGATCATCATCGAAAAAGCATCAAAAAAATAATCAGCTAAAAACAGACATTTTATGAAAACGAATAAATCATTCACGAAGAGACTCCGTGTGACGAAAAAAGGAAAGATTCTCGCGCGCAAGGGTGGATTGAATCACTTCAATTCTCGCGAATCCAGAGTCAAACAACTTTCCAAAAGAACAGCCGTTAGTATCAAAATGAGCAACAAAGACAAAAGCCGTTTCATTTTGCCGACAAAATAATAACCTAAATAACTGAAATATCATGACACGCGTAAAAAGAGGTACCATTGCGAATAAGACCAGAAAGAACGTCCTCAAACAGGTAAAGGGCTATCGTTTTGGTCGTAGCAAAAAAGAGATCCAAGCGTACGATGCTATCGTTCACGCCGGGACATATGCTTTCGCGCACCGCAAAGACAAAAAGAGCGACTTCCGTAAAATCTGGAATGTAAAAATCAATGCCGGAGTCCGCGCTCTCGAGAACGCAAAGATGCCGTCCTACAGCAAGCTTATGGGCGCTCTCAAAAAGAAGAACATTCTCGTAAACCGAAAAATGCTCGCCGAACTCGCAGAGAACAATCCTGAAGTATTTGCGAAAGTTGTCGAATCCGCTATCTAATACAAAAAGAATTCCCCGACCGTTTGGTCGGGGAATTTTATTAGTTTCGCTCTATCTCTATCGCGAACGTTTAGCGATCCACTCAAACAACGCCGGGTATTCGCTTTCTACTCTTGAATCCTTCACCTCTTCGGAAGAGGAAAAAACTCATGCATGTCAATTTTTTTATCGTCCCGAGCCCGACCGCCATAGAAAAGACAGTCGCCGTCCAGACCAATCCGATTCGTTTCGTCAGCCATATCGTCGGCATGGATTTCGTCCCATATCTTTGTGAGTTCGTGCTCAGCCCACAAGGTTTCAGGGTCACTCCGTTCCCAATCAAGAATGTATGTTTGATATTTTCGTATTTGCCATTCAGCATAGGACAAACAGGACAATGTCGAAACGAATAGAGACACCTTCCAAGGAGGAGGAGAGAAACGTTGACCGAAAATGTGCTCGCACCAGGCAACATCTTCTTCCCTCTCACGACGAGTGAGCTCAAAGGGATAGTAAGAGGATGTGAGATTAGGGGGGTCCGAGAAACTATCGTAGCAAGCGTCATCAAAGTCATCAGGGTCTTCCCATTCCCTCCACTCATCGTACTCCGGGTATTGCCCGTTGCGATAATTCCCGAAGCGATCCAGATCTTCGAAGTAAAGGAGATCTTTCTCTTTTTCTTCCGCTTCAACAACAGGAAGATGTCGAGCAGGGAGACCATACAAAGGTTCAATCTCGCAAAGTGAAGCTTTCAGTCCTTTCTCGCTCATTTTAAATGCCTCTTTGTTTCTCTTACTTTCTTTTAGAACGGACCCCACCCCCAATTTTCGCATGGATTGAAATCGTAAATATCGTCTCGGGGGACATAGACCTCGTCGTCGAAAAATTCTCCGTTGTTCTCTTCCTCATCAGACGGAGGACGTTGACTCATCTTGTAGTCTTCCCACTCGCACCACTCGTTATCCCAAGGATACACACCCTTGCGATATTTACCGAGATGGTCATGGCCATAGAGGAATTTCTCCTCCTTAAATTCTTCTTCGGCTTCAACAACAGGAATATGGCGAACGGGGAGACGATACAATGGCTCAATCTCACAGAGTGATGCTTTTAAACCTTTCTCGCTCATTATAAGGGCCTCTTTATACAGTAAAGGTTCAGCTTTTTTCGTTATTTAGTATATCATATTCAAGCATTTTTGTCAAACAAAACCCCCGCAAAAAAGCGGGGGGGGTAAAACTTTTATTTGTAGTGAAAAGCTTCAGCTATGATCTGCATGGGGCCTGGGACGTCTTCATTGTCATCATCAAAAGGAAACAACCCATGAGCAAGAGCATCGTTCGGCCCAGAAATATCGTACCACCTGGCGAGATCGTCTGTGTCACACCGATTGTGCCAGTTCTCCATCTCGTCAATCAGAGCTTCGTCCTGGAGGACAACGGGGTGGGGCAAAGTCTCGGACGATTGCGCGATAGATGCTTTTTTGCCTTTCTCACTCATCAGTGCCTCCTTTGGGCGTTGTCGGACTCCGAAAAATCTTTCTGTTTTATATCATAATGAAATAAAAAAGTCAACAAAACCCCGCCATGGGGCGGGGTTTAAAAATATATTTATTTTTTAAAGATTCCGGGAATAAGAGGTGCTTCCGCTTTACAATAAACCGCGCTTTGAGTATCGATCTCTTTCAAACTTTTTGCCGGAAACATAGGACATTTTGGATCGTAGAAAGACGGGAGATATTGAAAACCGACCGTCTCTCCTATCGCACGAAGAGCAAGTTTTTGAGCGCGAGCGATTATGACAGGTTCCGCAGCTGTCGAAGTAGAGTAGTCATCTTTGTTTGAAAGACCGAAGAGAGAAACGATCCCTGCGTTTGCCCCCACTTCCCCAATCGCTCTTTCCATAGTCCCAGCATTTGTCAGCGGGTCATGTAATTTTTCATCAACGACATAGAGAATAAATTCTTCTTTTGTACACTTCTCGCACGCTCCTTTCACGCCGTTGTAAACGATTCGACTATTCCAGACTGCTCCTTCTTTGTCATAAACCGAATCATTTTTTTCGAGAGCCGGCGCCGGCGACAAGACGGTCGTCTTTATCCCTGTCGATTTTTCCACAGCCTGACGCATTCCCTCAAGGTAAGCCGGTTTTATATTTCCATACGAACCGATTGCTATTTCAGAAATCCGAAGATTTGCCTTTGCGAGCCCAAGAGATATCTTCCCTTTCCAATCGGAATACGAAAGATTTGTTGCGGGAGTTTCAACTACCGTGGAAGAATTTATTTTAAATATTTTTGCCAAAACACTAAATCCCCCCGCGGTATATCGTATCTGGTGCGGTTCAAAACTGGAAGCGTCTACCCAAAGATGGATACCCTCGGAAGAAGATACCTCCGATAAATATCTTGAATCAGGAACCTCTCCGGGAGAAGGCGGGTTGAGGCGAAAAATGAGGTGAATGTCCTTTTTCCCGTCAATGGTTTCTCTTGTCCCCTCCGCAACAGGAGAAAGACGTCCTTTCCCTTCCCTTACAAGAGAAAGGATATCGCCAAAAACGAGAGAATTATAAATGGGTAAATATTCTTCGGGGATCTCAGACCCGGCAAGACGTACCCATTCCGCGGGATAGAGAGGGGAAAGAGGGGAGGCGGTTCCGGTACTACTAAACTTTGCATAAAAAACATTTTCTCTTCCGGATGTTTTAATCTCGAGGGCAGAAGCTCCCGGGGAAGAAGGAATCTTGAAAACCCCAGAATAAAGGGAATCCGCAACATTTACCTCCGAAGCACCGTCAAACGCAGGAAGGGGGAGTGTCTTTAAAGTAGGCGCAATGGAAAGTTCTGTGGTATAAGAAGTTATTCGAGAGGTCGACAAGAATGCTTTTTCCGCCGTAACTTTCGTGTCTATAGGAGGAATACTGAAAGCGAGAAAATATACGACAGCAAGAGAAGCAACGAGGAAAAAGAACCCGACGGAAAGCAAGGCTCCAAGATCCATCGCTCCTGTTTTATGTGAATGTTTTTTTGAAAAATATCTCATCGCATTAAAAATTTAATTCTATTGTTTCATCTTTTCGCGGGACAAAAGCATTGATCCCCATGTAATCGCGTATTTTTTGGGCAAAGAATGTCGAAGCTTTTGTTTCGCCCATTACGGGGAAAACTTTTTTAACGCTCCCCTCCATCTGATGGACAAAATCAAAAAGTCCGTTCATATCGCGATGGGCTGAATACCCTTCAATGTTCGCAATATGAGCATTCACTTCGATGTCCTCTCCAAAAATAGTGATATGCCTTTCTCCTTCCTGAAGTCTTCTTCCAAGGGTCCCCGCCGCCTGATATCCGACAAGGAGAAGCGTGTTCTTCGAATCCGATAAGTAATCTCTTTCGTGAAAAATAATACGCCCTCCGTTCGACATCCCTGAACCCGCCATAACGATTTTCGGAGCATGCACTCTTCTAATCCCTTTTGATTCTTCTACGGTCGGCGTAAGTTTCAATCGCGGAAAAGCAAAAATGTTGTCACCAGACTGAGATAACGCCTTCGCGGAATCATTGAAATATTTTATATTGTTTTTATAAACTTCCGTTATTTTTATCGCAAGAGGCGAATCGAGGAAAACGGGAATCTCCGGAATCATCTTCTTCTCGACAAGATGATTGATTTCGAAAAGAATATCCTGTGTTCTTTCAAGCGAAAAAAGCGGGATAAGAAGAACCCCTTTTCTCCTTACGGTATCTTCAATCTCGGAGCGAAGAAGCTCTCCTCTTTTGTCGCGATTTTCATGGGCTCTATCGCCATAAACACTTTCCATTAAAAGATAATCGATACCCTGTACATTTTCTGTGTCTTTTAAAAGAAGCGAGGGCGAATTCCCAAGATCTCCGGTAAAGAGTATCTTTTTTGAGCCATATCGAATCTCCACCATAGCAGAACCGAGAATATGCCCGGCATCATGTAGGACAGCGGTTATTTCG
>Ga0172379_10009258_pt1 | contig 12191 bp, 15 predicted proteins | sample GrowelOW334metaG_FD_119756 | JGI IMG/M metagenome (GOLD analysis project Ga0172379, IMG submission 119756) | Groundwater microbial communities from an aquifer near a municipal landfill in Southern Ontario, Canada - Groundwater well OW334 metaG | ecosystem: Environmental > Aquatic > Deep... | reverse complement strand
GTTATTAAAACTTATTTCTGTTTTGGAGATCTCTGTCCTCAAAATGGAGGATACGCACTTATGTATTCTGGAATTAAATCCGAAGCAGAATGCCTATCTATTGGTGGTAAGCCAATTGTAGGTATTGGTTGGGGTCGAGTTTATGCGGGATGTTCACCAAAATTGGAAGAAGAGGGTCAAATTTTTAAAACTACTAGGGGTAATACCGATTTAATAAAACTTATTAATTTTATTCCTAATCAAAAAATTTCTTCACCACTTACCATTAAAGGCTATGCTCGCGGAACTTGGTTTTTTGAAGCTAGTTTTCCGGTATTTATTACTAATTGGGATGGGGTAATTATTTCCAAGGGGATAGCTCAGGCTGAAGGGGACTGGATGACCGAAGACTTTGTACCGTTTTCCGCAACTTTAAACTTTGATCAAAATCAGGTTTATAGCCAAGGCTTCCTAATTTTAAAGAAAGATAATCCTTCAGGGTTATCGGAACACGATGATACCTTAGAAATTCCGGTGACTTTGGAATTAGTTAAGTAAAAAAGTTTAAAAATATAAAATTCTATTTTTACCTTCGTACTGAACTTCTAAAAGTTTTAATTTACCGTCACTCAAAATTTTTGTTTTCCAAATTTTCATTCGCTTACCATTCTCAATAGTCCAAATTCCCGGTTCATGTGCTAAAGCTCGAACCTTACGATCTATTTCTATAGCCTTTTGTCCACCAACTTCCAAGGCATTTTTTAGAGTTTCAAAATCTACAAAACCATCTTCTGTAGAAAACTTTTTAGTAAAAGTAGCCACCGCATGATCCTGTTCGGTTGGAGTTATTTCTTTATTTTCTACCATTGGCATTATCTCTGCTACTAATTTACCTCCTAGACTGGCTAATTTTTCTTCTAGCCCTTCATAGGTTTCTTGAGGAGTAATTTCTAAAATACTTTTTGCATAAACCGGCCCATGATCTACCTCTTTATCAATTTGGAAAATTACTACTCCAGTTTCTGCTTCACCCCCTAATATAGAAGCCTGAATTGGAGAGGAGCCCCTATATTTAGGTAATAAAGAAGGGTGGACTCCAAGAGTTCCAAGTTTGGGTAAATCTAAAACGGATTGTGGAATTATTTTGGCATATGCTGCCACTACAAATAAATCCGCATTAATTTCTTTTAATTGTTCCAAAATTTCCGAAAGTTTCTGCGGTTGTAAAACTGGAATATTATTTTTTTCTGCCAAAATTTTAACTAATGGGGGAGTGATAATCCCTTTCCGTCCCACTGGCCGATCCGGATTAGTAACCACTGCCGCCGGTTTTAAGTCCGCAATTAAAAGTTCTTGTAAAACTATTTCCGCAAATTTAGGACTTCCGAAGAATATATATTTCATTCTTATATTCCGCCCATGTATTTCTCGTGTCGAATATCCGTAGCTTTATCGGTAAATAAAACCCCATCCAAATGATCCATTTCGTGTTGAAAAATACGCCCCAAAAGTCCCCAAGCCCTTATCTTTACCCGCTTTCCTTTTATGTCTTGTGCCTCTATTTCTACCTCTTTAGGTCGCTCTACAATACCTAAGGTATTTGGAATACTTAAACAGCCTTCTTCCATTTTGGCTAAATCTTTAGAAACTTTTTTTATTTTTGGATTAAAAAGTGCATAAAATTTCGGTTTACCATCGTGACCTTCCAATTGAGCTACAAAAAAACGATGAGAAATTCCAACTTGGTTAGCACTTAAGCCAATTCCATTAGCCTTAAGCATTGTAGCTCGCATTTGTTTAACCAAATCTCGCAATTCGTTGGCTGACATAGAAGTGGGCTCAAACTCCTTAGTTTTAGTTCGAAGGAATTTTTCTTCGGCTTTATTTTCCGTTGTGTAGATTTTTAGGTTTTCCATCTTTATATAGAAGACGCATAAAGTACGCGCCAGGGTTTTTTATATTCTTCCGTCCCGCCACGCTTTTGGCAAGTTCCATTAATACACTTTCGTTCATGGTTTTAGCTAAACGTATATATAGAGCTTTATGTTTAGGATCGCTTAAAATTTCTGCCAAGGCCAAACCCACCGACTGATGCTTCTGATAAACATGGCTTTCTTTAGCTCTACGCTTCATTTCCTCCATGTAATCTGGGGTCAGACTCATATGTGGTATCATAACCGAGATGTCTAAACTAGCCAAAATAGCCTTAGTCTTAATATTAATTGTTGGAGTTGGATATGGAACTTACGATTATGGACTACAAGTTGGTTCTACCACTCGTTCGGTAAATATTACCGATAGTCGAGACTTAATTGATGCAGATTTTAATCTATTTTGGGAGGCGGTAGATTTAGTTAAACAGAAGTATGTGGGTATTGATGAGGTAAAAGACCAAGACATCATTTATGGGGCAATTCAGGGCGTTTTAGGCTCTTTAAATGACCCCTACACCTCTTTTTTCAACCCAGCAGATGCTAAAAAGTTTGAAGAAGATCTATCTGGTAGTTTTGGTGGAATTGGCGCAGAAATTGGAATTCGCGGAAATGTTCTTACTGTAATTTCCCCATTAAAAGGAAATCCAGCGGAAGCCGCGGGTATTAAAGCGGGGGATAGAATTATAGAAATTAATTCCTCTTCTACTGCCGATATGAGTGTAGATAAAGCGGTCACTATAATTCGAGGTAAACCAGGCACCGAAATAAAACTAAAAATTTTCCGAGAAGGCTGGAAAGATACTAAAGAATTTGTCTTCAATCGCGCAATCATTTCTTTACCAACCTTAGATTGGGAAGTTAAAGATGGAAATATTGGTTATATAAAAATTCACAATTTTAATCCAAAGGCAGTTTCACTTTTACGTGAAGCTTCCGACGATCTAATTTCTAAAAATATTAAAGGCTTAATTGTAGATGTACGTAATAACCCAGGTGGTTATTTAGATTCTGCGGTTCAAATTGCTAGTTATTTTATGGAACCGGGCAAAGCAGTAGTTAAAGAATTAGAACGAGGTAAGGACCCACAAATTTTATATTCTTTTGGCCGACCAGTATTTGTTTCTATTCCAACTGTAGTTTTAGTAAATGAAGGTTCCGCTTCGGCTTCGGAAATTTTAGCGGGAGCTTTGCGAGATGATCGAGATATAAAATTAGTAGGTCAAAAAACTTACGGTAAAGGTAGTGTGCAAGAGGTAGAAGAGTTAAAAGATGGTTCTACTATTAAGGTAACTATTGCGGAATGGGTTACTCCAAAAGACATTAAAATTCATAAAAAGGGATTAACTCCAGATTATGAAATAAAGATGCCAGATGAAGGGGATAAAGACCCACAACTGGACAAAGCCCTGCAATTATTGAAAGAATAGAGAGAATGAAAGTTATTCTCCTTCAAGACGTTCGAAGTTTAGGTAAAAAAAATGAGGTGAAGGAGGTTTCCGAGGGTTATGCCAATAACCTCCTATTTCCTAAGAAGTTGGCCAAAAAAGCTATTGACTCTAGCTTAGCTGAACGCCAAAGAAATCTGGATCGCGAACAAATTAAAAGAGCTCTTGGTCGTAAGGAATTTTTGGAATTAAAAAATTATTTAGAAACCACCAAACTAGAATTTTTAGTAAGAGCTAATGAAAAAGGGGAAATCTTTGGTTCGGTTACGGAAAAAGATTTAGAAAAAAAATTAGAAGAAATAAAGTGTCCATTAAAAGTCCACGAACACATCGTATTTAAAACTTTGGGTATTCACGAAGTAAAAATACCCTTAGGAGAAGATATTTTTGCCAAACTTAAATTAGAAATAAAAAACTCCGCTTAGTGCGGAGTTTTTTATTCTTAAATATTAAACAATTACGTTTACTATTCGGACCCTCTTTTTAGAACCATCAAAGTGGGTGCGTCGTTCCGTACCAAACTTGATAACTCCAGCCTTAGAAGCATAGAGAGTGTCATCGCTACCCTTACGAACGTTTTCGCCCGGATAGAATTTGGTGCCTCGCTGACGAATTATTACTTCGCCAGGACCCACCGGCTGACCATCAAATAATTTAACGCCTAAACGCTTAGATTCTGATTCTCTGCCTAATCTTGTCGCGCCTTTGGCTTTTGTATGTGCCATATTTTTTCTAAGTTAAACGTCTAAGAGTATAATCTAAAAATAAGACTTATGTCAACGCGCAATTGGGTGATCCTGGGTCTAGTCTTTTGGATACTTTCCATAGTTTTAGCCTTTGGTTTGGGTCAAATGTCTATAGAAGGTGGGGAAGTAGCACCAATTATCATAGAAAAAGCTAGATAATTTGATATTGACTTAAAGATAAAAAACAAGTATAAATTGCTTAGTTTTGTTTAAATATTAACCATCAATTTCGGAGGTATTATATGGAACTTATAAAATCTTCTTTAGATTTTGTACTTGAAAAATTTCTATTTTTTACCAACTTTTCCATGTATGCTGTCGGAACTTTTATAATTGCTGGCCTGTTTAGTTACCCCCTCTTAAGAGTTTTTTTTCTTAAGAACATGATCGAATTTAGAAGAAACTTCGGTTTTTTTAGATTTCGATTTTTAACCACCAACGAACGGGTTAGCGAAGCCATAATTCATGAAAGTTCGAAAACAGAGGAACTAATGGAAAGAATAAAAAATTCCAGAGAGGTTTTATATGCTGAAGGTATGAAAATTGGGCTAAAACTTCGCTTGGAAAAAATTATGAGTATGGAAAGATGTGCCAGAGTAAGTGGTTTTGTCATAAACAACAAAGCAGAAATGGCAGTGACAAAAGCAAGGAATGCCTTAGCTTTAAAGCAATAAAAAGAAAACCCCGCACATTGTGGGGTTTTTATTTGTGCATAAATTAAAAAAAGGACTTGCCCGCGACTAAACTTTCTGCCGTCGCATAAAGTTTGTCTGGGCACCGGCTCGCCAAAATCTATTGCTATAAATTTTGGTTCCGCCGTTCAAGTCCTATCCAACGCAAAACAGAACCTTTTCGGTTCTGTTTTATGTGTGCGCGGGACAGGACTTGAACCTGCACGCCCTTGCGGGCGCTACCACCTCAAGGTAGTGCGTCTGCCAGTTTCGCCACCCGCGCTTTAAAAACAGGCCTAATTATAACCTCTAAGGGTTGTTTTTCAAGCAATTTTTATTGAGGTACAATTGAACCCATGGAACTTATTAAAAACTCCTTACCTAGAAATGTAATAGGTTTTTCTTTGTTTTTCTTATTAGCTTCCGCATATGCTATTTGGTCCGCTGCTTTAGGTTCGGAGCTTTGGAATATATTTTTCTTAATTCTATTTTTCTTTGTGGCGGATCTATTTTTGGCTAATGAATTTTATTTCCGTGCCCGGCCATTAAGTTATTTATTGTTAGGCGCCGGTTCACTTAGTTCTTTATTATTGTTATTCGGAATTTTAAATCTTCTTTTGGAATAATGGATTTTTCAATTATCGGCCCAGTCTTAATACTTATAGTTTTAGCAATTGGTATTTTTATAATTCGCCGAGAAATTCGCGCAAGTCGCGAAGAAAAACCAGCGGACGGTTCGCTTCAACTTTTACAAAGTCAGCTTCACGAAATAAATCGGACTTTAGATTCCAAACTTAGTGAATCTTCTCGTTCTATGGATAGTCGAATTGGGGAATCTATGAAATTAGTCCGAGATGTTACCGAACGCTTAACTAAATTGGACGAAACCAATCGTCAGGTGGTTAGCTTTGCGGATCAACTTCGCTCCTTACAAGACATTTTAAAAAATCCCAAACAACGGGGTATTTTAGGTGAATATTATTTAGAAACTCTTTTGAAAAATGTTTTGCCACCGGGTAGTTACCAAATGCAGTATCCCTTTCCGGATGGCACCATTGTAGATGCGGCAGTTTTCGTTAAAGACAAAATAATTCCGGTAGATTCCAAATTTTCTTTAGAAAATTATAATCGCTTAGCCGAAGAACAAAATCCAGCGGAACGGGATCGTTTAGAAAAAATATTTGTAAATGATTTAAAAAACAGAATCACCGAAACTGCTAAATATATTCAACCAGAAAAGGGGACTACGGATTTTGCTTTTATGTTTATTCCCCACGAAGCAATTTATTATGATCTTCTAGTTAATAAAATTGGTGCTCTAAAAGAAGAGGATACGGAAAGTTTAATTCAACGTGCTTCTGGTAAATATAAAGTCATAATCGTTTCCCCAACTTCCTTCTTAGCCTATCTCCAAACCGTTTTACAGGGCTTAAAAGCTATGCAAATCGAGGAAACCGCCAAAGACATAGTGAAGAGGGTAGATGAGCTAGGCAAGCATTTAAAGTCCTTTGAGGAGTATCACCAAAAACTTGGCAACACCCTAGGTACCGCGGTAAATCACTATAATTCTGCTGGTAAAGAATTTAAGAAAATAGATAAGGATGTAATGCGGATTACTGGTTCGGCGGTTGGTATCCAGCCGGAACTTGTGGCCGGTCCAGAAGATGGGGATTAGAGAAGATAAACTAGCGCGCTTAGAAAAACTGCGCCCACTTTTTAGCTATCTACCCTTTGTAGACTTTAGTTTAATTGCTGGTTCCTTAGCTTTTGGTAATCCCAAAGAAACTTCGGATTTTGATTTAATTTTAGGTTGTTGTGAAAAACGGATTTGGACCGCCCGTTTTTCGGCTATCTTAATTTTTTCCCTGGCTGGCGTACGACGTGGGTCTAAAGACACCAAAGAATCTTCTACAGATAAGATTTGTCTAAATCATTTTGTAACACCAAATACCTATCGGTTACGCGAACCACACAACAAATATTGGCAAGAACTTTATAAAAATCTAATTCCGTTCGCCGGTGATCAAGGAAAAATAAATAGTTTTTTGGAAGCTAATGCGGATTGGGTAGGGGAAAAAAGAAAAGTAAAAGATATTAAAGAAACAAAGTCTATTTTTAAAACTCTAAAAGAATTTTTCCTCGGTGGTTTATTTGGAGACTTGGTGGAGAGGAGTTTAAAATTTATTCAGCTTAAAAAAATAAACCGTCATATTTTAGACGAATCCAAAAAACCACGAGTTTTTATAAGTGATGAAGAATTAGAATTTCATCCAAATACTCTAAGAATAGAAGAATTTATAAAAAATAATTAAATACTCAAAATTGTAACATATGTTACAATTTTGAGTATTTCACAAATCTAGTTATTTTAATCATTTTATAACAAATAAAAACGCGGAATAATCCGCGTTTTATGCTGCTATACTTTCGTATTTAAAACCATCCAAATATTTTTTAAGAAGGATGGAATCAGTAACTCCCACCGGAACTGTAACTCTTAAATTGCAAGAATCACAAAACACCGCATTGTGTTTTTCCGATATTCTTTTGGCTTCTATAAAACCCCCACAAAACTCATGACGTCCATAAATTGGCTCTTCGGGTTTATATTTGGACTCTGGAACTACCAATATTTCGCCATGTTCGTTTAACATCAGCCTTTGATCTTCCATCTGACCTCCAGTTTATTTATGTGAACTGCCCAAATTTAAGAATAAAAACCAATAAAAGGCAAGGGGGCTTACCCGCCCAAACCAAGAGGATTGTTGCGGGCTTGCTTTTTTCAGAGATATGTGCTACATTACCCGTGTTGAGTGGATGCATTTCCTTATCTATAGAGTTAAATCCGTAGAAACCTAAGGAAATACCTTCAAACTGGTAAATTCCCCGCGTAAGCGGGGAATTTGCTTTATATAAGTTAAATAGGAGGAAAAATTTGGCTAATGACCGAGCGAGAGCGAGGAAATACCAAAGCCAGCAGGGCGTGGTGCGGCCTTGAGTGCTCGCTTTTGAGTTCGGCCGGAATAGTCTTTTAAAATCAACGAAAAAGAGATAAAATATGCCCTGAGCGGATTGGTCGCGCACTCACTCAACAGCCTATTGGCCATATTGGAGGTCACCGCCATCCGCTCACTCCTTTGCCGAAAATAACCTTTTCGGCAGGGGAGTTTTACAGTTTTTATAATTAATGTTTTCTTTCTTATCTAAATTAATGCCAGACCGAAGCTTAGACCGCCTAAAAGCGGCTGTTTTACTTATTAATGAACGAGAAAGTGAAGTAGAGAAACTTTCCGATATAGAATTAAAAGAAACTTCTTTAAAATTAAAAGAAAGAGTTCAGAACTCTGGCGATAAAAAAGCGGCCTTAGACGGAGTTCTACCCGAAGCCTTTGCCTTAGTTCGCGAAGCGGCTCGTCGCACCCTAAAACAACGTCATTTTGATGTGCAGTTAATGGGAGGTTTAGTTTTGCACCAGGGTAAAGTAGCTCAGATGTTTACTGGGGAAGGTAAAACCTTAGTAGCTACCTTACCAACTTATTTAAATGCTTTAGCGGGTGAAGGCGTGCACGTAATTACTGTGAATGACTACTTAGCACGTCGTGATGTGGGTTGGATGGGTCAAGTTTATGATGCGCTAGGCTTAAAAGTTTCTTGTTTGGTGCATGATGCAGCTTATGCTTATGATCCAGAATTTCGTCCACAAGCTTCGGACGAAGAGCGGGACATAACTGGATCTTATAAAGTAGCTCAAGAATTTTTACGACCCATTAATCGTAAAGAGGCTTACGCTGCGGATATTACTTATGGAACCAATCATGAATTTGGTTTTGATTATTTACGCGACAATTTAGCTTTAGAGTTGAGTCAAAAAGTTCAGCGCCCACCAGCTTTTGCCATTATCGACGAAGTAGACTCCATTTTAATTGATGAAGCCCGCACTCCGCTTATTATTTCCGCGCCCGATGTAAAATCTAGTGAATTTTATAAAGTTTTTACCAGAGTTGTAGAAAAATTAGAACCAGAAATCGACTACACCGTAGATGAAAAATTAAAAGCTGTTTCTCTAACTGAAGAGGGTATTGAAAAGGTGGAGAAACAAATGGGCTTAGATAACATTTTTTCTTCCGAAAATAATCGGATGGTTCACTATCTCCAAGAGTCCTTAAAAGCTAAGGCATTGTTTAGACGCGACAAAGAATATGTAGTTAAAAATAACGAAATCGTCATTGTGGATGAATTTACTGGCCGCATGTTACAGGGCCGTCGTTATTCGGGTGGTCTACATCAAGCGATTGAAGCTAAAGAAGGAGTTTTAATAAACGATGAGAATCGCACCTATGCTCAGGTCACGATTCAAAATTATTTCCGTCTTTATAAAAAAATTGCAGGTATGACCGGCACTGCCGAAACTTCCGCAGAAGAATTCCATAAAGTTTATGGTTTGGATGTAGTAGCTATTCCATCTAATAAGATATTAAAACGCCAAGATCTATCAGATTTAGTTTATAAAAACAAAGAGGCCAAATATCGCGCCGTAGCTCAGGACGTAAAAAAGAGACAAGACGCTGGTCAGCCAGTTCTGTTAGGTACCACCTCTATTGAAAATAACGAAATTATTTCCGCCTTCCTATCTAGAGAGGGAATTCAGCACGAAGTTTTAAACGCTAAGAATAACGAACGGGAAGGTGCAATTATCGCTCAAGCTGGCCGGAAAGGTGCAGTTACCGTAGCCACTAACATGGCTGGACGCGGCGTAGACATAATTCTTGGTGGTCAACCATATAATGAGGCCCAAGCCGAGGAAATCCGCTCTTTGGGTGGTTTATGTGTAATTGGTACGGAGCGTCACGAAGCTCGCCGTATTGATAACCAGTTGCGAGGTCGCGCTGGTCGCCAAGGTGATCCAGGGGCTAGCCGTTTCTTTCTTTCCTTAGAGGATGATTTGCTCCGCATCTTCGGAGGGGAACGTATTGAGCGTTTGATGAAGATGATGGATTATCCGGAAGATATGCCAATTGAATCCAAAATGGTTAGTAAGGCAGTTAACCAAGCTCAATCGAAGGTAGAGGGTGCCAACTTTGATGCTCGTAAACACTTATTAGAGTTTGATGATGTATTAAATAAACAACGTTCCGCAATTTACTCTCGTCGTTCTAAATTTTTAGAATCTGGAGAAAGAGGCGAAATCCGCCAACAACTTTTAGAAGTTCTCCAAAACTTTGTAGATCGTTTGCGCAAAATGGAAGCGGTTCCAGGACACGACGAAAATATTCATAAGTTTTTAGAAGAAGGTGAAGCTCGTTTAAATTCTTTACCCGAAACTTTAACTCTAGAACAAAGCCAAATTGCCGGCCGCCACCTAACCCAAATTCAAGATATGTTATGGGTAGAACATTTAGAAAGTTTGGAGGAACTTCGCAATTCCGTAAATATTCGCGCTTATGCTCAACACGAACCTCTTACCGAATATCGTAGAGAAGCGCATCGCTTATATAATTCCTTCCAACAAGCTTTTGAAGAGCTAGTTTTTCGCACTGTATTCGAAGCTCTAAAAGCGGAACCCAAACCACAGACTCAAAACGTTCCACCAGTAGTTGCAATATCTGCAGATGGTAATCCAGTTGGTCGCAACGATATGTGTCCGTGTGGTAGTGGTAAGAAATATAAAAAGTGTCACGGAAAGTAGGAAGTGATATATTCTTTTTATGAAGCCAAACTTTATTGACCATATATCTTTAATAGTTAAGGATTTATCTAAAACCACTGAATTTTATTCAAAATTTTTAGCAGATCCAATTCTGCGCGGCGAAAATCTTGTAGTTTATAAAGTTGGTGAAGTGAGAATATATTTCAAGCTCAGCCCAAAAGGAATCCCAAATCCAAATTATGATAAAAACGATGTAGGAATGAATCACATTGGATTAGGCGTGAGAACTTTAGAGGAGCTTGAAAACTTCGAGCAATTTTTATCCAAATCAGGGATCAAACATAGCGAGTTTAAAACCGGAAAGTTCGGGAATAGATATGTTTGGTTTGACGATCCAGATGGAATAAGACTTGAGATATATCACCGCCCTGAGGCTGAGGATTAAGAAAGAAATATAAAAAGTGTCACGGAAAGTAGTAAACTAAATTTACTGTGAAAAAATCAAAACAAGATATATATCACCAGGTTGCTAACTTTGTGTATGAAACAAACATACATAGTAGAACCCCTCGCTCGGGGTTTTGGTTTTTAGGTAGTGGTAATCAATCAGTAGCCGAACATCTTTTTCATGTAGCTATGATTACTTATGCTTTAGCTAATCTAGAACCCAAAATAGACAAAAACAAAGCAATTTTGATGGCGTTATTCCACGATATCGGTGAGGGTCGGACCTCTGATCACAATTATGTTCATCAACGTTACGGTCGCTTAGCCGAACCGGAAGCGGTAAAGGATATTGCTCAAAGCTTACCCTTTGGTCAAGAAATTTTAGATTTATTTCAAGAGGAGCAAAAACGTGAGACTCCAGAAGCTAAACTAGTCAAAGACGCTGATCAATTGGAATGGATTTCTACTTTGCGCGCAGAAGAAGTGAAGGGGAATAAAAAGGCGAAGGAATGGATTCAAATTTCCTATAAACGACTTAAAACTAAATCTGGTCAAAAATTAGGCAAATTTTTAATAAAGACCCACCCAGATTCTTGGTGGTTCGATGTTAATGATAAATGGTTTGTAAATCGCGAAACCAAAGATCGGAACTGGAAAAAGAAAAAATAATGAAAGTTTCCAAGGAAATTTTGACCCACTTTTCTTGTGGACACTGCAAAAAGTGGTGGTCTATTGGTGACGCCCCAAAAAGAAATACCTGGTTTTGCCCATGGTGTGGTAAAGCACAAGAAAATAAAAAATGGACTTTACCATTCCGCGCACAAGATAAAAATATTTTTGAAACTATTAGAAAGGGAGAAAAATCTATTGAAACTCGCGCCGGTGGGGGAAAGTATGAAGGTATAAAAGACGGAGACTATTTAATTTTTTCTTGTGGTGGCAAAAAGTTTGAACGAGAAATTATAAAAGTTACTAAATTTAAAACAATTTTCGCCCTAGTTAAAAAATATCCGGTTAAATCTATCAATCCAATGGTAAAAAACTTGGCAGAATTAACTAAAATGTACGAGTCTTTCCCCGGCTACAAAGAACGTATTAAGCAAAACGGAATTTTGGCTTTTGAGCTAAAAAAGCCAGTAAAATAAGGGGTTTTTACATACCGCTTGACTTTTAAATATATTAGTGTATAATACTAAGGCAAGCTTCGAGCTTGTAGTCGTGCGGAGCTGAGGCTCACAAACTGCGACTTTCCGGCGAATTAGCCGGTAAAAATGACCGCCAGAGAAAAGTTGGCGATCAAAAACGATCCTTTCCAAATGATT
>Ga0172379_10009257_pt1 | contig 12193 bp, 3 predicted proteins | sample GrowelOW334metaG_FD_119756 | JGI IMG/M metagenome (GOLD analysis project Ga0172379, IMG submission 119756) | Groundwater microbial communities from an aquifer near a municipal landfill in Southern Ontario, Canada - Groundwater well OW334 metaG | ecosystem: Environmental > Aquatic > Deep... | reverse complement strand
GCCAATATTGTGCATCCTAAATATACTGAGCTTGGAGTGGGTGTGGCTAATGGTGTATTTGAAGGGGTGAATTCCACTGTGGTAGTTCAATTCTTTGGTTCACCTTTGGCAACTATAGCTAAGGCGCAGGCTCCAGTGGTAAAACAAACAGAGCCCAAGCCCGTGCCTTTAACAAATCCAGAAGCTGGCCGTGTAGCAGCTGCTAAGCTGACACCTCAGCCAGAAGTTAAGGCGCCCACTGACATTATAGTTACTCAACCAGTAGTTAAACAAGAAATGCCAGCTCCAGTTAAGGTAGCTATTGATAAGCCAGTAACCAAACCAATACAGTTGCCAGTTATCTATGATGCAAGCTTGAAGGTTGTGCCTAGCGAAAGTGATTTTAAAGTTCAATTGGTTATTACGGGTGCCAATGCTGTACAAGCCCAACTGGGTTCTCATAGCGTAGCCTTGGCTCAACAACCAGATTCTTCTATTTGGCAGGGAGCTATACCATTTGAACGTAATACCTATAGCACTAACGGTGAGCAATTAGTAGTGACAGCTTTTAGCCGCAGTGGTGGTATGGCTACAGCACCTTTGGCCGTGCTAGCTCCTAATGCTTTAACTCAGCAGGTGTATGCCTTTAACGAGGGCACTAGTAAGACTTTACAATTCTTAGGGTTTGTAAAGGTAGGGAATTTGGATGATAAAGTAAGAGCCTTTTACCTTTATGTGATGGTATTTTTAGCCGTAGCTTTGATGCTTAATGTGCTTGTTAAGATTCGTATTCAGCATCCTAGTGTAATTGCTCATACTTTGTTCGTAATCGGCCTTTCAGTGTTCTTGTTTATAATATAAATTAAATTAATAAAACCGCCTCTTGGTTTTTGTATCACGAGGCGGTTTTAGTTTATAAAAAATAAAAAGCGATTCCAGTGAAGATTTAGGAATCGCTTTGTTCAGCACAACGTGCGCTTGTTGACCTATGATCATTAATTACTGATCTGGTTCAACTTCTCATCACACATTGCGCCTTAGCCGCTCACGGAGAGAATGGCGTTATTTCGTGAGCAACATTTGTTGGAGAGTTATTTATTGAGGATCATTTTGCCGGTTTTGGTGAACGTACTGCCTTGCAGTCTGTAGAAGTATACACCGCTGGATAAATTGGCGGCATCAAAATTCACAGAGTAATTACCGGCGCCGTATTCACCTTCGGCCAAAGTGGCGATCGTTTGTCCGAGAGGGTTGTATACCTTTAGCGATATATAACTTTTTTCGGGCACAGCGAAGTCAATTTGGGTCGTCGGATTGAACGGATTCGGATAATTCTGGCCGAGGGCAAATTCTACCGGAATTCCTCCAGATTCCCAAACACCGGTTGGATTCATCACATGTAAATAGAAAGTGAATATATCCATTCCGCCGTACGGGTCATAGGCTTTAATTGACACCAAGGTTATTGTTCCGGCGTATAGTACACTGGGACGGCCTGACAAGGCTCCAGAAGATTTATCGATTTTCAGAAATCCTGGACCTTGTGCTACCTCGAAAGAAATTTTATCACCATCGTCGTCTGTCGCCGTAATTTTGGCTGAATAGTCGTGATCAACGATCGCAATTGTATCCGAGAAAGCACTGCTTATCATGGGGGGATTATTTTGTGTAACATGTAATTTAATCGACCTCATAATCGGCGTGCAGATGTTATTTGTTACCTTAATGGTGATGGTATACTTTCCGGGGTTAGTTGTAACTTTTCCAAAAACAATACCCGCCTTAGACACAGTTATCCACGCCGGCGCTTCCATAATTTGATACTCCACAGTTCCATCTAATGCTACAAAAGCTTCTGTGGAATATTGCGCGCCGGTTCTAGTTACGGTGTCTTCCAATGTGACATTGTTAGCAAATACCGGGCAGCTCACAGCTCGAGGATTAACGATTATGGTATAGATGATTTGGTCAGTGGCACTTCCGTCACTAACCTGAAATTTCACTATGTGTGTACCAGTATCGCTAGCCAACCAGCTATATGCCCCAGTGCTGGAGTTAACTGTTCCTGGGCCAGAAAGTATTTTATAGGTCAGTATATCTCCGTCATCGTCCGAAGCTTGGAGTGTTAATGTAACTCCGTCACCTTTGATAACCGAAATTGTGTCATCTTTTGTGATAAAGGTGGGGGCGTGATTGGGAGGCGAAAGGACATACAAGGTCCAGCTTACTGAATTTTCACCACCGTTTTCGTCTTTGGCTTTTATGGTTATGTAGTATACTCCAACGTCTGCTAGAGTCGCCATGCCGCTAACCATTCCGAATTGATCAATCGATAAGAAGCTGGCTCCAGAGATTGAATATGTAATTTTATCACCGTCGATATCGATTGCGGGATTATTTATCACATAGCTGGAGTTCGCTACCATTGTTGTATCAGTGATCACTTGCAAGGTAAACATCGGACTGTGGTTTATTTTGACATACTTATATTTATACAACAGACCGTTGTCACCCACAGCCATTACTATTGATGTATCAAGTACGGCAAATGAACGGACAACTTGCCCACTATCTAGATGAGCAGAGATCATCCATACGTCGCCGTTGATACTGGTAACGATGTTACTGTTGCTATAAGATGAGTCTGTTATAGACCCGAATAACATCCCTCGAAATTGAGTAAGGGCAATTGGACTGATAGGCCAGTTGGATCCGGTCCAGGTTGTACCGAAGTCGTTGGAAACTAGGACATAACCTGTGTTAAGACAACAAGCAGTTAAATACCCCTTAGAGCCACTGAAAGTCAGTCCGGTGATATTTATATTGGTGTCGGACAAACTGTGATTGTTCCAATGTTGACCAGCGTCTGATGAGTACCACAGGCTACCTTTGGGACCGTATAACCATGCACGCATACTATCGAGCAAATTTATCCAGTGTTGCCCAGTACCACTTGGTTTAGCGGTCCATATTACACCACCGTCTTTTGTTACTATGGTAGTAGCAACGTCTTTGGAGTCGGTTCCGGTTATGTAGACGTATTTACCATAGATTTTAATGTCGGTGAAATTATCCAATGGTACCAGACTAATAATTGGATTCCAACTGACGCCGCTGTTTGTGGAGAGCAATATAGTGCTATCTCCAACTACCCATATTTCTGAGACGCTTTGCATAGCTACGGCCCACAATTTTTTATGGTTGTTGGGAAGATTTAAAGCAGTCCAGATATTTCCGCCGTCTATTGTTGTAAACAAACCGGAATTGGATAGCACACAGGCATGATTAGAGTCTAATAACGACACACTGATGAGATCATCGGCAACATTAGGAGCGGGCAGCGTTTGCCGTTCCCAGGTTTCGCCGGAGAAGACGTTGTTGAGGACAACATTTTTTTGGAATTTTGGTACATCCCCGAACCCCAAAGCCACATTCATAGCAATGAGTATAAGGGCAAATAACATGTAAGTCACTTTTTGCATGACATTACTCCTTTTTATTAGTGATTGATATGTGATTAATTATGATTTGTGAATTATATTCTTAATTGTTTGTAAATTGTAAAAGAAGCCTTTTTCCTCCCATTTCTTAAGGGGATATGAGTTTTGAAATTGTTTGTTTTAATTGCGCTATCTTACCAAATTCCACCCCCTCTTGTCAATAGTTTAAATATAAGCTAAGATCTTGACAGATTTTGCCGTATTTGCTAAGCTAGAAAGCCTAGTTTTTAAGGCATTTTATATAAATTATCAATATTTGTTATGTTTAAACGCCATTTAATAGCCGCTCTTGCTATAGGTACTATTTTAGTGTCTTTGGGGGCAGGGAATAGTGCATTGGCTAGTGCACCTAATCAAGATCCAGTGCTTGATAGCGTAACTGGACCAGTACAAATAAATAAAGGCGAATCTAAATCTTGGCTGGTTGAAGCTTATGATCCCAATGGAACCAGACTGGTTTTTCGTGCTAATTGGGGTGATGGTACTGCTGAAACTAATATTACTAAGACCGGAAGTACTGTTGGTGCAAATTTAAGTGCTAGCCTAGCTCATACTTTTAATACTGCCGGAACTTATACTATTACCTTTACGGTGATAGATGATGACAGTGCTTCAGCTAAACAAGATTGGACAGTGACAGTAGTTGGTCCTAATGCTAATAAGCTCCCAGTTTTAGATGGAGTGACTGGATCTGTGCAAGGTAAGACAGGTGTTAATATTTCTTGGATAGTAAAGGGTTATGACCCAGATGGTACAAATTTAAATTTTACTACCAATTGGGGTGATGGTTCTAGTAACGACAGTTGGATTCAAACCGGCACAGCAGTTGGGCAAACTTTATCAGTAAACGAAGATCATACTTTTAATACTGCCGGAACTTATAATATTACTTTCACAGTTATTGATGACCAAGGTGACACAGACGAGCAGCAATGGACCATGACCATAGCACCTTTTGGTAATGTTACACCAGTGTTAGATACTGTAATTGGTCCGGTGTCTTTGCAAAGCGGTACATCTGCTACTTGGGCGGTAAATGGTTATGATCCAGATGGACTTACTTTAAATTATAAAGCAGTTTGGGGCGACGGTAGTGCTGATTCTACTCAAAGTAAAACTAGTTCTGCCAATGGTCAAATGACTAATGTCAATTTTAGTCATACTTTTACTAGTGCTGGAACTTATACTATAAATTTTTCCATAACAGATATAAATAGCAGTCAGGCTAATCAAGATTGGACAGTAGTAGTAAGTGGCGGCGGTGGAGGCGGCGGAGGTAATAATCCACCAACAATTAGTTTAATTAGTCCAGTTAATAATCAAAATTTTACTGCACCGGCTACTATTAGTTTACAAGCTACAGCTTCAGACAGTGATGGCACTGTAACCAAAGTAGAATTTTTTGAAAGTAACAATAAAATAGGCGAAAGTTTGTCGGCCCCTTACACTTATAATTGGACGGGTGTAGCAGCTGGTACATATACATTAACTGCTCGAGCTACGGATAGTGGAGGTGACAGAACTAGCTCCTCGGTTGTAAATGTTACTGTTAAAAATTCTGGCGGCGGCGGAGGTGGTGGTGGGGGAGGCGGCGGTGGTGGTGGAGGTATACCACCCTCTGGCCCTAGAGCTGAATCAGTAGGTATTACTATAGTTCCAGGTAGTGTGTCGCCTGATTATATGGCTACCGTAGAGCTTACTTATGGTGATGATGTAACTACTATTGCACTTAGCAATACAGCAGATTTTGCCAATGCTTTATTTGAAGCTAGATCTACTACTAAACGTTGGCAGTTAATTCCGAGTATTGGTCTTAAAACTGTTTATGCGCGTTTTCGTAATGGTGTCGGAGGTTATACAGATAAAAGCGCTACTATAACTATTGGTGAATCTACTAATGAAAATCCTACGCCACGCGTTTTAGGTGAAGCTTGTTACAATATTGTGGCGGCTGATAAAGCCAGTGTTAAGAGTATTAATCAGTCTATTGTAAATAAATTACGCGGCCGATTTGTCTTTACTCAAGGCCAATTAGCCGAGGCCTGGTATGTGGATACTGGCAGTGGTTTGAGATATTATTTACCCGCTTCTCAGGATGCTCATGGTGTTTTGCAATTGTTGGCTATCGGCATTACCAATACTAACTTAAGTAAGATTCCTATAGGTTTGAATAAAATTACTGGTACAGATACAGACAAAGACGGTTTAGTAGATAGTTTTGAGCAAGCTATCGGTACTAATATTAATAAAGAAGATACAGATGGCGATGGTTATACTGATTATTTGGAAATAAATACAGGTTATAGTCCCAATGGATCAGGTAAGCCGCCGATAAATAAAATTTTTACCAATCGTCAATTGGGCAAAGTATTTATTGCTGTACAAAATCATGGTGAACTTTGGTATGTAAACCCCAAAGATGGCAAACGTTATCTCTTACCAGATAGTAATGAATTGTTTGGTATGTTGCGTTCCTGGAGTGTGAGCACTAGTTTAACTGATTTAGCTCGTATAGGAGTAGGCGATAGAGCTGGCGGTGTAATGTTAGCTGACCAATTTGTTTGTGGAGTACAACGTGTGGCTCCTAAAGTAGTAGTGGCTAAGAAGCCAATTGCTAAAGCTAAGCCACGCGTGGCAGGAGTTTCTACTAAGAAAGTAACTACGCCACCTCCGCCACCTAATATACCAGCAATTTGTAAGATAGATCCCAATGAGAAAATTAAACAAATAGAAAAGTTACTTAATGATCTAAAACAGAACCCTTCTTGTGTAACGAAGTAACTTGCTATATAAAATTTATTTCAAAACACACCTGATTTTTCAGGTGTGTTTTGTATTTAGGTAGCGGCTTGGTTGGGATAATAGTTGGTTGGTATGCCTTTATTTATAGTCTATTTGGGTATAAATAGAGGGTAGTAGAAGTAGAAATTTAATTTTGATAAATAGCTTTATTTGATGTATAATATAGACTCAGATATTATGCATATATTTGGGAAAAATTACCAAAATATTGACATATTTAAGTGAATATAAATACAAATTGTTAGTTTTCTAAATTGATTATTAACTTATAAATTTATGAAAAAGAACATTTTTTTGCTTTCATTAGTAGCTGTTTTGGTGGGTGCTTATTTTAGTGTGGCTAACCCGACAACTGTTATTGGGGCAGATCCAATAAATACTTGCCCCACAGGTACAGCTCAGGTATATAAAGAAACCATAACCGTGCCTTCTAATTCAGCAACAGCCACCTTGGGTAGCGCTTTAGTTAGCGGCCAGAATTATTTATTGGTGTCTTCAGGGTCTTGGTTGAACACTGGCAAAAATGTGGCCGATGCCGAATACACCAGCCTTGATAATTGGGTTACACAAATGGACGGCTATAATATTGACCCGTATTTTTTAGGTGAAGGGGAGTTTGATTTGCAGGTAGATAACACTTTTATTAATTGGGGAAGTTATAATTTGGCGCATAGCTATTCCCATTTATATACTGGAACTGGGAATCCAATCAGCTTTTTAATATTTGACGGCGATGCTACGCCAGCTCAACCAGTATTACACCCCGAGTGGTATGGCGATAATTCCGGAAGTTTAACAGTAGATATTTTTTCTTGCGAGCCAACCAGTGGACAAGTGCACATTTTTAAATATCTGAATGGTGTGCAGGCTACGCCTACCAGTGCTAACAATGTGAGCTTTCCAATGTTTACCACTTTTAATGCTCCTAATATTGGCGCTTATAGTAATATCCCTTTTACTCTCAAACCAGGCGGTTGGACTACTGGAGACATAGATTACGAAGCATCAACTTCAGTTATGAATGCAGGATCTTCTTATAGTGCTTGGGAAGATACTAGTACGCCGTTAGTAGGTGCTACATGTGACAATACTCACCCTTATGCTTTGGCAGGGTACACTATCGGAACTACTTTAGCAGAAGCTTCTGTTGCAGTGCCAACAGAAACTGTGCCTAGTATTACAAGCTTAAGCGGCGATAAATATATAATAGTTTGGAATAAAACCTGCCAGGTTACTGTTCCGATTAAAGTTCACATTCTAAAATATTTAAACGGAGCGCAGGCCACAGCCAACAATGTACCCAACGGTTATCAATTTCCTATGACGGCTACTTGGCAGACGGCTAATTTAGACGGCGGTGTTTCTACGAGTGGAAATTATGTACTAGGCAACAATCATGGTGGTGCAGCTGATCAATATGGAGCAGATACATCACCCATGAGTGTACCAGCTGATTATACGACTTCAGAAATTACTGATAATTCAAGTCAAGTTGTTTCTTCGGCTGAATTGTGTGCTCCTGGCAAATATCTACTTAATGGTTATCGTACCAGTTCAATTAGTTTTGCTGATGCAGCCAGCCAACCTATTACTCTCATCGCTCCCCAGTTCGTTGATTTGGATAGTGATCGGTACGTGATAGTTGATAATTCAAGTTGCCCAACTACAGGGTCTTTAACCGTTACTAAACTTACCAATGGCGGCAATGACACTTTTAGTTTTTCCGGTGATGTAGGGAATTTTAACATTACCACTAGTGAAGGCACTGGTAGTATGACATTTAATAATTTAGTCCCTGGCAACTATACTATTACTGAAATAAATTTACCGAGTGGGTGGCAACAGACCAACACTGATTGTAACGCTGTTGCTGTAACTGCGGGGGCAGAGGCTACTTGCGATATTACTAATACTAAGGTTGGCACGCCTAAATTGGGAGAAATTAGAGGTAAGAAATTTGACGATAAATATGGTGAAGGTGCCAAAAATCATCGTGAGAAAGGTCTGGCTGGTTGGACTATTTATTTAGATACCAACGATAACGGCAGTTTAGATTCTGGTGAGCCGTTTACAGTGACTAAAAAGAACGGCATCTACCGTTTTAAGGGATTATTGGCTGGTACTTATCATGTCCGCGAGGTAGGACAGGCTGGTTGGGTTCAAACTTATCCAGCGACTGGTGAATACATTGTTACACTGACTGCTGGCAAAATTTCTAAGAAAAATGACTTTGGTAATTTTAAACTTGGTACTATTTTGGGTATGAAGTTTAATGATCTTAATGGCAATGGCCATAAAGATAAGAACGAACCTGGTTTGACTGGTTGGACTATAAATCTCACTAAGCCCGATCATTCGGTTATATCTGTCACCACCGACACCAATGGTAATTATTCCTTTGTTAATTTAGGTCCTGGTACTTATCAGGTAAGAGAAGTTCAGCAAGAGACTTGGCACCAGACTACTAAAAATCCTAAAGACATAAAGATGTATTCGGGCGGGCTTTATAAAAATATTAATTTTGGCAATCGGCAAGGAGAGATAAATAATGGGCACCAGGAAAATGATGAAGAAGATAATGATCATGATAATAATAGACATCATTGGTCTCCTAAAAGATAAGTAATTAAAAATAAAAAACTCCCCACAGTTAATTTTGGTGGGGAGTTTTTTATATTGAACACTAAAATTATTCAGCCGAATTTATTGATTATTTAATTGTGCATAACTTAAAAAATAATGTCTTGACAAATAAAATAAATAGTAGTATAAATGAAGGACATTATTAAATTTTTAATAATTGAACATTGTTAAATGTTTCAATTAATTAAGGGAAAAAATTTTATGTTTAAACATAATTACGTCAAACATTTAATGTTTGGAACGGTTTTTTTGCTTAGCGGACTTTTTATATTTTCCGCACAACCAGCTTTGGCTGCCACAGCTGGACCTAATTATGCTGGGTCTGGAGCTAGTGTTAGTGCTGGTAGTGGAACAATTGTATGGACAAATCCCGGGAACATTACAACAGTGGGATCTCCTTATAGTACAGTTAATCTTCCAAAAGATGCTGTGACAGAATATTTACAAGGGACGGCTTATGGTTTTAATATTCCGACCAATGCGACTATTACAGGTATTACAGTTGTAATTAATCGACGAGCTGTCAGCACTAGTAGTATAGATGATTCTGTAGTTCGTTTATTGAAAGCAGGTGCGTTGACGGGAAATAATTTGGCATCTAGTACGAGTTGGTCAAACAATTCGTTTTCAACCCAAACTTATGGTGGTTCATCTAATTTGTGGGGGGGCACTTGGACCCCAGCGGATATAAATGCCTCAAATTTTGGTGTAGCTATTTCTGCAATTAGTAGCTCAAATCAAACTCGGCAGTTAGATGTTGATTATATAAGGATTACAATTACATATACCATTACCCATACTGTTACGGCGGCTGCTAATAGTGGCGGTTCTATTTCTCCAACCGGAACTGTAGTTGTAAATGATGGAAATGATCAAACATTTTCAATTACTCCTAGTGCTGGTTATGTTGTTTCCGATGTGCTAGTGGATGGTGTTTCACAAGGACGTATTGATGAATATACCTTTAATAATGTCGTCGGCGATCATAGTATAACAGCTAGTTTTGATGGCGGTTGGAGTGCACCAAGTGCTAATACTACCGCTAATAATAATTGGGATCACCCAGAAAGAGCTTATGTGTCTGACAATAATAGAACTTCTGCCAATTCTCAAGATGATGATGTTTTGTATTATGATTTTGGGTTAACTATTCCTCCCGCTGCTATAATTAATGGAATTGAGGTGAGCACTGAAGGTTATACAAGTAGTACTAGACAAACTGAAATATTTCTTTCTTGGAATGGTGGCACAAGTTATACCAGTGGTGCTGGTATTAAAACAACAGATATGACAACTACTGAGTCAACACGTATTTTTGGTGGTTCTTCTGATACGTGGGGTAGAACTTGGACTGGTTCAGAATTTAGTGATAGTAATTTTAGAGTAAAATTAGATGCTACTTCAGCTGGCCCAGGGCCAATTTTATATATAGATCAATTACAAATAAAAATTCATTACACATCAGACACTACTGCTCCGACCCTTACAGAGGTAACTCCAGCTCCATCTGTTTCAAATTCAGCCGATGTTAGTTATACATTTAGTAGCACAGAAGCTGGTACTATAACTTATTCTGGTTCACCTTCAATCCCTGGCAGTTGTTATAGCACTATATATACTACAGCTAAAGCTGGCTCAAATACTGTTGTATTCACCGGTGTACCCGATGGAAGTTGGACTTGCACACTTACAGTAACTGATGCCTCTAGTAATGTAAGTAATGCTTTAACTGTTGGTCCTTTTACTGTTGATACGGTTGCACCTACCTTCACTATTAACGAAGGCACTGATGTTGGTCCCGTAAAAACTGATACCATAAACGTTTCTATTAATGAATCAATCACTACAGGTCAATATGGCTTTAGTGCTGATAATATTTGTGATGCTTCGGACACCTATGGCACATCTTTTACTTCAGGTACTAATTTTACTGTAGCTGGTGATCATACAGATTATTTATGTGTTAAGGCTACAGATTTAGCAGGCAATACAGGTTATGAGAGAGTGGGACAATTAAATACAGATAATACCGGACCTACTGCTTCTTTAACATCACCAACATCAGGTGATAAGTTGCGTGGTGCGGTTACTATAACTGCTACGGCATCTGACACAGGTTCAGGAGTCGCTAGAGTTGAATTTTGGCATTCCAGTGTTGTTCCATACGTAAAAATTGGTGAAGATACAGAAGCCCCATACTCAATTAGTTGGGATACGGTTGGAGTGGCAGATGGTTCGCATAATGTATGGATAGTAGTTTATGATAACGTTGGCAACTATACCACCCATGCTTTTGTGCCAGTAACAGTTGATAATACCGCTCCGAGCTTATCTTTCACTGGTGACTTTGGTAACGTAGAAATAGGGCCAGTGATGTCTGATAATATTGCTATTAATTTTGGTGATGCGAGTATTGAGAAATATGGTTATGTGGCAGCCACGGGCGATTGTGTTACTTCTATGGATATTTCCGGATTTACTGATTACACTGGCAATTTTACAGTGAGTGATGCTTCTCAAAATGGTAAATATGTTTGTGCTTATGGCGAAGATGCAGTTGGTAACAAAGCTGTATTGGTTTCAGCCAATGATTTAAATATTGATGTTACAGCGCCAACTATCACTGTTTATAACCCAGATACTAATCCAGCACAAAGTAAAACACTTACAGCTGAAACTAATCAGGGCACTTTGTATATGAAGGAGGATTCAGGCGGAGCTTGTCCTGGTGACTTTAATTATTCAGATTATCAATCAATTACCTATTCTTCAGAATCAGATAATGGTAAAACGGTTTGTTATAAGGCGGTAGATGAAGCTGGCAACGAAACTTATCAAATGTCAGATCCTATCGGAGGCATAGATACTACCGCGCCGACCTTAAAAGAAGTTACCCCAGTGACAACGCCAGGTACTGACTCAACACCTAGTTATACTTTTAATTCCACTGAAGCTGGTTCCATTACTTATGGTGGTGGTTGCAGTAGCGAGGTTGGAGTTGCAGTGGTAGGAGATAATTCTGTAACCTTTAATACACTTTCAGATGGCATTTATAATTGTACAATCCAAGTAACTGATGCGGCTGGCAATCAAAGTTCAAGTTTGGCTGTGACAGCCTTTACTATTGATACTACCAATCCAACCATATCTATAACAGCGCCTCTTAATAATGCTTATGTAAAAGGCACCGTCACTATAACAGCTGACGCTTCTGACACTGGAACAGGTGTAAAGCGTGTAGCCTTCTGGTATGGCGCTACTGGCGATAG
>Ga0172379_10009256_pt1 | contig 12193 bp, 7 predicted proteins | sample GrowelOW334metaG_FD_119756 | JGI IMG/M metagenome (GOLD analysis project Ga0172379, IMG submission 119756) | Groundwater microbial communities from an aquifer near a municipal landfill in Southern Ontario, Canada - Groundwater well OW334 metaG | ecosystem: Environmental > Aquatic > Deep... | reverse complement strand
GGACACCACCACGATGATACAAATAATGATTAAAAATTTTTCTTTAGTCATATGATTAAAAATTATAATCTTCTAATGGACTTTTTTTGTGTTTCAACGCCTTCTTTTTGAGACTACGGTGAACCTGTTCTTTAACCGGCAAAGTCTTGACCTTTTCCCAGGCGGAACGACCCAGGCCGCGTACGACGACTCTGTTCAGATCAGCCGGCTTAAGTTTAATTATCTGCTTAGATTTGCTCATATTAAGCTATTTGCTTGGCTCCAGCCTATATTTTATCATACTTAAGGTTAAAATAAGATATTGACGAATATTTGTATTTATTATAACATAAAATATTGCTTAAAACAGCACAAAAGCCCGTTGGACAGATGTTCAACGGGCTTTTCTCTTACTTAAAATGGTGGTCGCTAGTGGACTTGAACCACTGACCTCCGCGATGTGAACGCGGCGCTCTAACCAGCTGAGCCAAGCGACCTTTATTTAAATACTTATTTTATTATCGCTAATTGTAAATCATCAACATAGCGCCCGTTCTTCTTATACGCCTTGCGCAAAACTCCTTCCAACTCAAAACCATTTTTTTCCAACACTCGGCGCGAGGCTGGGTTAATATTAAAACAACCGGCCCACAAACGTTTCAGTTTTAATTTCTTAAAAGCAAAACCCTTCACTGCTTTTACTACTTCCGTCATAATTCCCTGGCCCCAATAAGCGGCGCCCAACCAATAGCCGAGTTCAGCTTTATGACCCATTTCAAGATGACGTAAACTAACTCCGCCCACCGCTTGGCCGTCAATTTCAATCGCCCAATATAAAGAATTATTGTCCGTGGTGTCCTTTCGTCTTTCGATTTTATTCAACCAGTCCTTCGCATTTTTAAGAGTATAGGGATAAGGGATGGAAATGGTAAATAGAGCAATAGTCGGATGATTAATATGCTTAGCTAAAGATTGGGCATCAGACAGACGCCAGGGACGAAGAATGAATTTCTTATTTTTGATAACCAGGGCTTTCATATTATTGAATAATATCAAACGACTTAACGACGATCTCAGTTTTGGCGGTATCAACGTAGGCTAAGACTACTCTCGCTTTTAGGGCGATGTGCCCATCCTCATACTCGACAATAGCCGAACCGTCGTCATTCCAAACAATACTGGTCACATAGAACGTTCCGCCTAAAACAGCTGGTTCTGGTGATAGAGTTTTGATATTAGCCCTTAAATAAACCTCAAAGGCCGAGTAATCAGTTAAGACCGGGTTGGTCGAATTAGCGGACGTACTAGACGTGCTATTTTGAATAGGGGTTGGTTCGAGCTCAGTCGTCTGGTCATTCATTATCAGAGAAAGTTTGGTTAAATAAAACAAAGCCAGCAACAGGATTAGCCCGACTAAAATCAACAGAAAATACTTAACGTTTTTCATAAATTTTTAAGTTAATTTGGTGCCCGAGGGGGGATTTGAACCCCCATGGGATCGCTCCCGCAGCGTTCTGAACACTGTGTGTCTACCAGTTTCACCACCCGGGCCTGAGGTTGATCAACTTCTTATAGCTTGCCACAAAATATGGCGCTTGTAAATGGCTTATGATAGAATAAAAACATGCTAGATTTAAAGCTGGAAAAACAATATTTTGACTTAGGTTACGGACTTATCGGCGGCGTCGACGAGGCCGGACGCGGTCCCTTAGCCGGACCAGTCGTGGCCGCCTGCGTCGTTATCGGACCGGACTTCAAGATTGAGCCGGGCGACTTGGAATTAGTCGCTGATTCGAAGAAATTAACGGCTAAAAGGCGGGAAAAACTGTTTAGTTTGATTAAAGAGAAGGCTCTGGCCGTCGAAATTGGCGTCGTCAGTCCGCAGACGATTGATAAGATTAATATTCTCCAAGCGACATTCTTAGCGATGCGGCGGGCCATCCGAGGCGTTAAGATTCAACCCGACTATATCCTGCTCGATGGCGCTTTTAAAATCCCTAAACTCAATAAATCACAGACCGCTATCGTCCGGGGCGACGGTACAGTTTTCTGTATCGCAGCCGCTTCCATTATTGCTAAGGTCAGCCGTGATTATATTATGACCGAGCTGGATAAGAAATACCCCCTCTACGAATTCGCCAAACATAAAGGCTACGGGACTAAGTTGCATATGGATAAGATTGCTGAATACGGCCCCTGCCCGATTCATCGTTTTAGTTTCGCGCCTATCAAAAAGACAGAAAATTAGCCAAGAATATTACTATTGCAAACAGAAAAACAAAGTGCTATTATATAAACACAAATGGCCTTCCCTGCTTGCAGGCTTGGCTCCGAGGACTCCCGTGAGGGGGTCCGTTTTGTTAAAAGAATTTCTAATTCAATCGTACTATCAGTTCGCCAATCTCAAAAAGACCTCGCTTTATTTATTAGCGAGGTCTTTTTTATAGTTTCAAATTCAATTTAAACTCTTCCCTATCAACTATCTCGTCGCGCCGGAGTAAGCAATGGCACGAACAATGTTCCAGGCTAAGGCATTAATCGGGGGATGGCGGTAAACAGATTCAAAAGTCTTAATAGCCACCCTTTCACTGTTTAAATTACGATTAAGTGGTAATAGGCCGTAGGCAATGACCATAATGGCATTCTGATCAATATTATTAGTCATAACGGCGCTACGACGATAAACCTTCACAAATTCCAATTTAGCCTGATTCTCGGCCTTGGTGCTGCGCTCAGTCGGCCAACGACCACTAGCAATCTTCAAGACATCAGACCATTCAGCTTCGCTATTTGGTAACTTAGCATAAGCCTGGAAATAGGAGTTAATGACCGCCGCCCGTTCCCCGGCGCCTAAACGCTGAGTGGTCGGAGTACCATAATAAATAAAATTATTAATAGCGTCTTCCTCGGCTAGAGTTGCCTTACTATCTAGATTAATAATCGTCCGATATTTTAAAGCACTGGCCGCTTCACCGGCTGTATTCAAGCCACTACTGTTTAGCCCCAGCAATTGATTAGTGTTCCCAGTATTTAAAATACCCGATTCAGTCACAATATTCTGCAATAAAAGAGCCCCAGAAGTTGGTGGAGTCACCGGAGGAACAACTGGCGGAGTCGAGGTACTAGCCGGAGGAGTAACAACACAGGTCCGTTGAGCAGCTGTCTGCTGAGCCGAAGTTAGGGTACAACCATTCGGCGTACTGGTTAAAACAGACCGGCTTTGAACAGTGCCAAAGCAAGAAGCGCTCCAATCAGTATAAGTTACCGAGGAACAATAGGTAGTTGAACCGCCGCCACCACCACCGCCAGAAGAAATATTAATCGTATAAGAAGAAGTGGCGACTGGACCAGAGGAATTATTATTATAACAAGCCAAACTCTTAATTGTCTTCGAAGAAGTGACAGAAATCGCCCCAGAATATAGAGTCCCGGCGCTACAAGTCGTCGCGTTAGAACAACTAGGCGTTGTTCCATCAACCGTATAGCAAATGGCCGTCGAACCAGCGGCGGTTAAAGTCACACTCTGGGTGCTAGTATAAGTACCCGCGGCTGGAGAAGGTGTCGGAGCAGCCACCACAATCCCATCCATATTACCGGCGTTAGTATTTAATCCTGTGTTGAGATCACCAGTAACCGTCGAGGGCACAGTTGTCGTTACGGAAACGGCTGTTGAAGCTGCCGATTCACCAGAGGCATTTAAAGCGGAAATCTTGTAGTAATATGTCGTGCTAGTGGCTAGACCAGTATCAGAATAAGTAACCGTTAGTCCTGAAGAGACCGTTGGCTCAGACCCTAAGCGGGCGAAAGACCCAGTGGGTGAAGTATCTCGGTAAATATCATAACTCGTCGCGCTACCAACCGCTGTCCACGACAGATTGACTTGAGTCGGTCGATAAAGCGTGGCTGCTAATCCAGTTGGAGTATCTGGGGCATCATCAGCAGGCACGGTGGGAGCAAATGAAGATAAGTGGGAGGCTGTTCCGGAAAGTGTGATTGCCGGATCAGCATCTAGTTCCGCTAGTGAAGTAGCGTTCGCGGGATGTAAGGTCACAGAAGTGGGAATTTCCACCCAATTATTGGCGGTGGAGTCCCAATAGGAAATAATCATCCCTTGAACTTGCGTAAAGGAAAGCCCTTGGGCGTCGATCTCCGCTTTTGTTACTGTTAATTCGATCGTAATATTTCCTGATAAGGTAGTAATATTTTGGTTAGAGCTATTTTTGGCCGTGATGTCGCGCGCATTGCCAATAACTTTAACTGAAGCGACATTAGGAATATTAGTGGTATTTTTCACTTCAACTGTTCCAGAACTAGAATCTGTTCCTAAAGCGTTTTTCGGGAAATCAACTTTTATGCCATCTTCTTGAACAATACCGCCAGAAGAAGGAGTAATGGGGGAATTTTTAAGATTGGCTGAAAAACCAGCAACTACAGCTAAAGTAATATTTACTCCGGTCGCTGAGGCAGTTACTGTTGCGGCGCTGGAATTATAACCATCATAGGCCGCCTGGACATTCCAACTACCACTACCAACATTCAAAGAATAGTCACCATTAGCGTCAGTTGACCCTCCTGACCAGCCGCCCGTGTTATTTTGTGCCCAAACCCAGGCATTAGTAACGGGAGTGACACCACCAGGCAAATACACTTTTCCGGTAATGGTGTAAGCGGATGAGGTAAGAGTTAAATTAACATTAGTTAAATTAGCATTATTAACGGTAATATTTACTTTATTACCAATATAGCCTGGTTTACCAACGCCAATATCATAGGTGCCGTTTCTTAATTTTAAAGTATACGTACCATCATTATTAGTTTGCGCTCCACCACCGCCATTTGGCCCCGCTACCCAGACCCAGGCATTGCTCACGCCATCGCCGGTGACAGTACCGGACACAGAATAAAGACCGCTCAGAGTATACTCAATAATACCATCATTAGCTGTACCGCTAGTTTCGGTAAACGTCCCGTTACTATTAACAGTCATTGAATTCTGATCCAGAGGCCCAAATCCCGGAACGCCACCATCAATATAATAAGTTGTGCCGCCAGAACCAGGACGCGGGACATCAATTTTATACTCTCGATAAAGCGAACCAACAGCAGCCACATCAACATCTGAGAAACCACCGCCTTGGTCGCTATGAATACCAACGAAAGCCTGAGAAAAATCACTAGCTGGCGAAATCCGAACGGTAATCGTGGAGGCAACTAGAGAAATATTTTTAGTAGTATTCTCATCAATCGTGCCTAAATTCTCTTTATAGACTTCTCCTTTGGCGGGCAAACCAACATGAACCCAGCGGTTATCGCCTCCGGAAATACGGAGTGAATAAGCGCCGCTAGTGTCAGTACCACCACTACCAAGCATTTGGCCACGTTCGCCTTCAGTCACAAAGACAAAGGCCTGCTGCAACCCGATACCACCCTTAGTAACTGTACCGGACACGGTATAATTATTTGAAGAGCTAACCGTGAAGTTTACGGTCGGATGTGTTTGGGTACTCACGGTAATTCCTGACTGCTCACCTAAAAAGCCAAATGATTGAGAATTCGCCCCGACATGATAATTAGCTCCCGGATTAACATACATTTTGTAATATCCTTGGCTGTCGGTCTTACCATTGCCATTCCCTGGACCGCCCTCTAACCAAGCATAAAGAGAAACATTTGATAAACCATTTCCGGCGGCATCTTTCACATAGCCTTCAATAAAGTCGGCTGGAGGAGCAATGATAATAGTTGGGCCTTTAGCTGGTTGACCAATGGCATAAGTATCATCAACCTCGACTTGGGTTTCAACGGGAAACGGCATGTTATCGCCACTAACTCCAATCTTCCAAACTCCTAAAGAGACGTTAAGGGTGAAGGTGCCGTTCTCAGCGACTTGAGCTCCGGTTCCTTTACCGCCATTAGGTTGATAGGCAAACACCCATAATTTTCCCCGTTCTTCACTGCCGAACTCACCGGATGGTTTTTGCACCGTACCAACAATGCGATGTGTGGCAGCCGAAAACGTAAAATTTTTCACCGCGGTCAAAGCGGCGTCAGAAATAGTGACTAATTGCGATTCCGGATCAGTAAAAGATGTCGAGACAGTAATGCCATTAGAAGTAGAGGACGGTATATGAGTTTCCACACGATAGGTTCCATTAATAGACACACCCACCGTATAGTCAGCAATACAATCTGCTCCCGTCGTAAAAAATGCCGGCTCAACTTCTTTAAACTCAGAATCTCCGGAATCAACACTATCAGGCATGGCAAACACGACTACTCTTTTATTCTGTCCCCCGGCTTCGCACGTCGCCCCTAGGGTAATGGTGCCAGAGATAGTCCTGGTGGTGGCGGGCATAAATAAATTTTGCGTCGCTGAAGTATTCACTTCTTTCCCAGAAGAATTTAAATGTGTACCAGTGATGTCATAAGCCCAGGTGTACCCCATGGAAGAAACACCAGTAATAGAAAAAATATTAGTATCAGCATTATAGGTCGTATAACCATCGCCAACGGAATAAATTGTTTCCCCATTTTCGCTACCAATAACAATACGGATATTAGTGTTATCACCATCGGTCATCGGCGTAGAGGTACCTGAAGAATAATACACCTTGGCAGTATATGTCCCAGCGATATCGAAGAAGGTATTTTGTCCCATGTCATTCATCACCCCGCCGGAAAAAACATTGACTGGACCGCCTTGGGCTCCAACTGGTACTTTGACCGCAATGGAAGTATTAGACCAACTGCCACCAGTATAATCGGCCTCAATAGGAGGTCGAGGACCATTTTGTTGGCTACCCCCACCAGAGAAATAAACGCGATGGTCTCCCTCACCAAGGGTTTCTCCTTCAGCGAGAGTACCAAAATTAGTACCAGTAATTGTCACCGTAGCTCCCTCAACACCGGAGCGGGGACTGATATTAGTGATGTTGGGCAAGACTAACTCTTGCACCGCGAGGGCGGCATTAGAATACGCCGTAAGAGGATTACTCAGTCCGCCCAGGTCAGTAATCGTGTTTGAACCGGGAACAGAAAAAGAAACAGTCCCAGATAAATTAAGGCCTCGGATAGTTATTTTTGTGCCAGAAAAATCAATAAAGGGATTTCCCATTCCCCCACAAGTTAGGGCGGTACCATTAACAATATAGTTCGGCGTACAATTCATTGCTTGCATACCATCCACATTTTCACTTAAGTTTAAAATAATGCGATCAGTATAGGCGGTCGCAGAAGTAATCGTCGGAGCGGCATCGGCTAAAACGGTCACCATATTTGATAGGTTCCCCGCTTGATCATTAACTTGTATTTTTACCGTTGTGTAAGTAGTGGTATTAACAGAAATTGCTGTAAATTGCCCGGTTGGCCCGAGAGTCGCTTGTCCTAAAAGGGTTGTACCGTTAGAAGCATAAACTTTGACCACACTTCCTTCCATTCCAATCGACATGCCGTTTTGGGCGACAAGTTGATTATTACCCAATAAAAAGTCATTACTGGAAATATTTGCTGGAGCAATCGCATCAATGCGAATGGCGGCCGTAGAAGCAGAATTGATTGTTGGGGATTCACCACTGGTGGCAACACTGCTAGAAGAAACGGAAATAGTAAATTCATGGGTATCAGAATTTAAACCGCTAGCGGTTCTGAAGACAACAAAAAACACGCTCGGCGTTCCAGAGAGTGTTACGGGATCGTTTAAAGTAATTGTGGTTAAAAATGGTCCTGAGCCAGTCCAAGCTGGGGTAGTCGCGGCCGTCAGGAAGCCGTCGGCTGCGCTGTATAGGGCAATTCCCGAGCTACTGCTAGTGGCTAAAGCCGCTAAATCACTCGTCGTGAATCCACCGCTACCAGTCACGGCGATGGTAACAGCAGTTAATGTTTCTCCGGCATCAGCTGTTAAAGAGAGTTGAATGGCCGTCGTAGTGGCGCTGCTACCTTTTACTTGAATTGGGGCTTCGATGAGATTGGTGGCGCTACCTGAGACAGCTGCATGCGTGACTGAAGAACAAAAGAAAACAGAAAAAATAACCACCAAAGCTGAAAACAGGAGGTTAATTTTATTTATTTTTTTCATAGTTTTCTGCCCAGAGTCTAAAACAACATTTAAAGTCTAGATGACTTTAATGAGGCTAGTAGATTCCTATAATAGATTATAAAAGATTAAGTAATTTAAAACATTAAATGCTGAAAGTAACTAGAAATACTAGTAAATGAGAATAAGGAATTTATAATATTTAAAGATTACCAAAGTTTATCTCTAATAAACTACTAAGGAAATAGCCACATAGGCAGATTGTCGAAGAGCCCTAAAAGATTAACTTTTAGATATGACTATTAGAAACGAAGCATTTAGGTATCAGCTCGAATTACCTTCTAGCGCCGGAGTAAGCAATGGCTCGGACAACATTCCAAGCTAAAGCATTAACTGGATCATGACCATAGACCCAGCGAAAAGTTTTGATCGCCACCCTTTCACTGTTTAAATTACGGTTAAGTGGTAGTAAGCCATAGGCGATAACCATGATGGCATTCTGATCAATATTATTAGTCATGACGGCATTGCGAGCATAGACTTTTTTAAATTCAATTTTAGCTTGATTCTCAGCGGTCGCACTACGTTCAGTCGGCCAACGACCACTGGCGATCTTTAAGACATCAGACCATTCCGCTTCAGTGTCAGGTAATTTGTTATAAGCCTGGTAATAAGAATTAATCACCGCCGCCCTTTCTCCTGCTCCTAAACGTTGGGTGGTAGCGGTACCGTAGACGATAAAGTCGTTAATGGTCGACTTCTCCATGGCGCTGATAGTCTTATCTAAACCTAGAATTGTTTTATATTTGGTTAGCCCGGCCTGTTCACTAGTAGAACTAGCATCAGTATTTAAATGATCTAATAACTGATTAGTGTCTTGGGTATTTAAGATCCCGGCTTCAGAAGCAATATTAGTTAGAACATTGCTAGTAGCCGGAGGAGTGGTTGTGGTGGGAGGGGTGGAAGTGGCTACCGGGGGAGTTGAGGTAGCTACCGCCGGACAAGTTCTCTGCATAGTCGCTTGCTGAGCAGTAGTTAAAGTACAACCACTTGGTGTTTGCGTTAAAGCCGCACGAGTTTGGATATTGCCAAAACAAGAGGCACTCCAATCCGCGTAAGTGACAGTGCTACAATAAGTAGTTGAGCCACCACCACCGCCGCCACCAGAGGAAATATTAATTGTGTAAGCGGAAGAAGCTACTGGACCAGCCGAATTATTACTATAGCAAGCTAGACTTTTAACTGTTTTTGAAGAAGTGACAGAAATCGCCCCAGAATATAAAGTACCAGCGCTACACGTGGTGGCATTAGTACAACCCGGAGTTGTGCCGTCGACAGTATAACAAATAGCGGTCGAACCTGAGGCGGTCAGAGTAACACTTTGATTACTGGTGTAGGTACCAACAGCGGGAGAGGGGGTTGGAGCAGCCACCACAATCCCGTCCATATTGCCGTTGTTGCTGTTTAACCCGGTATTAAGATCACCAGTGACCGTTGAAGCATTAGCAGTTAAAACGTAAATTCCTAAACATAAGGCCATCATAATCACGACCAGGCCTAAGGTCTTTTTGGTCATATTTTTTATCTTTAATTTAAATTAAACAAAATATCAATAATTAATTTACTTGGGGGAAGAATAACTTCTTCCCCCAATAAGTCAACTATATCATAACCACAGATCATTAATTAGAAGTAACTCCGTATTGAGTGGAGTAGGCACCCGCTGACGAACCAGTCGGAATTTGTGCTTGAACGGTGACCATAATTTGACGACCGGCAGTAGCGGCATCCAAATCACTGGTTAAAGTAATTGCAGTACTATCGGTTCCGGCGACGGTAATTAATCGAGCGTTATCAGAATCGGCATTAGCAGAAGCTTGCGCGGAGAAGAAGCGAATATTACTCGCCGCGGCGATAGTATTGCTACCACTTGTCCAATTAGCAAATTTCATTGCGAAACTGGTTTCAGTAGTCGGGACAGTGATGTAGAAGTTCCAAGACCAACCATCGGCAGTAGAAGAACTGCCATCTGGCCAACCACCAGCCACAGCGGCGTAAGTTTCAATGGAACTGATGCTCGTAACCGCTAAGGAGCCATTACCTAAAGCAACCGTCGCGAAGTCTTGATCAGCACTGGTCGTATAAGCGGTCATAGTGGTTCCAGCGGCATTCTTAGCGCCAGAGACCCAGACGTAATATGAAGTGCTGTTAGATAGGCTATCAACTGGATCAATGGTGGCTGTAGTGCCAGTATAAGTTACAACTGAATTAACAATGGCATCACCAGTTAAAGCGCGAAGTTGAACAGTATTAGTGTTAACAGTAGTTGCATCCATGGCTTCTGAGAAAGTAACAGTTGGAGAAACTGTGATGGCCGTGCTAGTTGCACCGTTAACTGGGGTTTGAGCAGTTACAGTCGGCGCTGCACCAGCGGCCACGGTTCCGAAGTCTTGATCAGCTCCAGTGGTATAAGCAGTCATTGTAGTTCCAGCGGCATTCTTAGCGCCAGAGACCCAGACGTAATATGAAGTGCTGTTAGATAGGCTGGCAACTGGATCAATAGTGGCTGTAGTGCCGGTATAAGTAACAACTGAGTTAACAATGGCATCACCAGTTAAAGCGCGGAGTTGAACGGTATTAGTATTGACGGTGGTGGCATCCATAGCTTCTGAGAAGGTCACCGTCGGAGAAACCGTGATGGCCTGACTGGATGCACCGTTGACTGGTGATTGAGCAGTAACAGTCGGAGCGGCACCAGCGGCAACAGTTTCAAAATCTTGAGCAGCAGCAGTTGTATAGGCAGTTACGGTATTACCAGCCACATCTTTAGCACCGGAGACCCAGACATAATATGAAGTGCCATTGGTCAAACTAGCGCTTGGATCAATGGTGGCAACATAAGAGGTGGCGTTATAGGTAACGTTCGCATCAATGATGGCATCGCCAGTTAGGGCACGAAGTTGAACGGTGTTGGTATTAACCGTGCTTGCATCCATGGCTTCTGAGAAAGTAACAGTTGGAGAAACTGTGATGGCCGTGCTAGTAGCCCCGTTAACTGGGCTTTGGCTGTCAACGGTGGGAGCTTCTTCATCGCCAGCGGCGGCTACAGTTGTGAAGTAGGAAACACCATCGGAATTAATGTGTCCAGAAGAATCCATAACCGCACCGGACAAAATATTAATTCTATAAACAGTACTATTAGCTAAGCCCGTATAAGGAATATTTAATATCTTAGAAGTACCATCGCCGCCAGAAACCGCCACTGTTCCTTTTTTAGATGTTCCGGCCACATTAGCTACTAAAGTTACTTTAGTAGCATCTAATAAAGTTATATTTAGAGAACCACCAAAAGTAATCGTCGCTGTCCCATCAGCAATGGCGGTATCGGTCGCTCCGTTAACAGGGCTATAGGCGACAATCGGCACGTTGACCGCACCCCAGGTGAAAGTAGCATCATCAGTAGCTGAATTACCAGCTGTATCAGTAACTGTTAAGCGGATCGTATAGAAACCTTCACCAGCCGCGCTCACAGTGGTATCAACCGCTGTCCCTGTTCCAAAGGTAACGGTATAAGGACCGGCGTTCTTAGACCAAAGATAAGAGGCAATACCTGATCCACCAGTATCAGAAGCAGTAGCGTCTTGAGAAAATTGTTCCGCCACTGATCCGGCATCAGCGCCAGCAGTCACTACTGGAGCAACCGTATCGGTATATATTTCTTTAGCGGCTTCGTTAGTGGGATCAACGTTTGTAGAAGCATTGCCATTAGCGTCTGTACCAGTAACCGATATTCCTTCTAAAACAGTTCCGATAGCTAAAACATCGGCGGCAATGGTTCTAGTATATTTATAAACGTTTCCGGCCACTAAAGTGGTTGCTCCGTCAGTTACGTCGTTAGCTGTCCCTTCAGCAGTGAGAGTAACTGTCGGAGTTGAACCTAAGGCTTCACTAGCAGTTATCTTTATATAATATGTTCCAGCTTTTTTATAACTACCACCGTCAATTTCGGTTGTTAAACCAGTGTCAGAATAATATTGCATAGTGAAGGTCGGATTTAAAGTATCCACTGTTTGAGCGGCATCGTTGGAAGAAGCCACAAGAATGTTGCTGTTGGCATCAATGACCCCAGTATTACCAGCGGTGATATCGATATTTGTAGTGCTGCCATCAGTAGCCGTCACT
>Ga0172379_10009255_pt1 | contig 12194 bp, 2 predicted proteins | sample GrowelOW334metaG_FD_119756 | JGI IMG/M metagenome (GOLD analysis project Ga0172379, IMG submission 119756) | Groundwater microbial communities from an aquifer near a municipal landfill in Southern Ontario, Canada - Groundwater well OW334 metaG | ecosystem: Environmental > Aquatic > Deep... | reverse complement strand
CGCCAGGATTCAGACTCGGATTAATGCCGGATAATATTACACAAAAGACAGACGCTTCCGGAAAATTTTATTTCTCCAGTTTGCAGTCCGGCACTTATCAGATTAAATCGCAATCAGCGCAATTTGAGTTTGATCCGAAAGAAAGAGAGGTGGTTGTATCTGATTCCAATGTGTCAGACATTATTTTATCTTCGAAATTGCAAGACAATATTGTTTACGAAGATGGCGAAGATGAAACAACGATTGGTTGGGAATTATATTATCCGACTTGGGTTTACGGCACGATTACCAATGTCCTCGATGAAGATCCGGCGCACGGACGCGCGATTCAACTGACGCAAACAGTGAACGCCGCGACATATTACAGACTAATGAATGAAAAAAGTTTGGATTGGGACAACAGCACCAGCAAGATTTTGAAATGGGACATGAAGACCGACAGCGAAACTGTAATTTATGTTTACACAATGACAAATAAGGGATTGCGTCGAGCGATTTACTCGTTCAACCGCGACCCGAATAAATATACCGGCCAAGACGCGGAATTCAATTTGAATCCGGCGTTCAAAGACGGTCAGTGGCATTCTTTCTCCAGAAACTTGGAACAAGACTTAAAGAAATATGACAGCGAATTGGTGTTGACGAAGATTAATTACATGATGATGGGTTCTTTCCCTGTGGGCAAGGGCGCAAGGTTCGACAATATCATCGCGATAAAAGAAGATAATTCGGTTCACACCGCGTCAGGTACATTTGTGGATGAGCTCGGAGCACCGGTCGCGAATATCAAAGCCACTCTGTTGCCGGACGGAATTTCCATCACTTCAAAAGCGGACGGAAAATTCGCGTTTACCAGTTTGCCAAACGGAAATTATACGCTTCGCATCGATACGCCACATTACTCTGTAATTTCCGGCGCGGATATCGCGATTAACGGAGCTGATCAATCAGGATTGAATGTTGTTACGCCGTTCGCGAACGCGCTGGTTTATGAAAATGCGGAAGACGGACTGACAACCGGTTGGTCATTGCATTATCCTCAAAATCAAAACGGTACGATTGCAAATGTCTCAGATGATGATCCGCTTCGAAATAAAGCGATTGAATTGACGCAAACGGTTTCCGGTTCTCAGTTTTTCAAATTCGCGAGCGACACCGGCGCTGATTGGAATAATCCTTCCGGAAAAATTTTGTCTTGGGATATGAAAACCGGAACTGAAATGACGCTTTACGCGATTGTCGCAACAAACAAAGGCAATAAGCGCGCCATTTATTCTTTCACCAAAGCCGCGAGTTTCAACGGCACGGACGCGTATTTCAATATCGGTGCGAATTTGAAAGACGGTGCTTGGCATAATTTTGTCAGAGATTTGGACGCGGATATGAAATCAGTTGATCCGACAATCAATGTTTCTGGTTTGAAATCCATTTCACTCGCAGCCTCAGCGGTGAACAAACCGGCGCGAATCGACAACATTCGTGTGTTGGTAAATCAAGAGTCAGCTCAATAATTATTAATATATGATGATAAAAAATATGAACGCCAAAAAAATATTTACGGGCTGGCTCTATACCATGATCATCGTTCAAATGATTATGTTGCCGGTCGCGCCTGTGCTGGCCGTGGAAGCGGATTCCATTATGCCGGTGGCAATTGAAACGCCGGTTGTGATTCAACCGGTGACTGAACCGATCGTCGAACCGATTATTGAACCGATTGTTGAAACTTCCGTTTTAGCGGAAATAAACGAACCGCAACTTGAAATTGTTCCTCCTGAGATTACGGAACCGGCGGTGATGCCGGAAACACCGATTGAAAAAGCAATCGAGCCGATTAAATCTGAAATTCCAGAAAATGTTTCTTTGGATCAACCGGTTGTCAGTGATTTTGGAAAATCGTTAAACGCCAAAATTTTGACTGATAATTTCCCGATTGCTGAAAAAGCAGTAACTGTCGGCGACGATGGCAAATCTTATGAAGTTGTGGATGCTTTGACTGATGTAGCGTATGATGGCGACGGCAAAAAAACTTACAAAGTATATTCCGAACCGAGAATGATTTACGAATCCGCCAGCGGTTTGAAAGTGCGGCCGGCCGGTTGGAATTTGTTTGAGGAAAGTCCGACTTCACAAACAAAAGATAAAAAAGTTCCCGGTTATGGATTTAAAGTTCCATTGGGAAAAAATGCCGAGTCTGAATTGACAACAACCGTTCTTGAAATTGGCAAAAAGTCTGTAAACGCGAAAATTCCGGAATTTGAAAAATATGACAAAGACAACGCCACGATTACAGAATACAAAAATGTTTTTGATAATATTGATGTCAGATTGATTGACCGTGTCGAATCGCGCAGTAAAGAAATCGTGATAAATCAGCCGCCGAAAAATTTAAAACTCGGAGAAAATTTGATTTTCTGGGATACATATTCTTTTCCGGAAGGCGCGGCGGTTTACAATTCCGAAGGCAAAGAAATAACGGGTTCTGAAGAATCCACTGGCACATATATTTATATCGAATCAGCGGAAAAAGGCAGATTTTACATTTCCGGCGCGAATGTTTACGACGAACGGGCGAGTGATCCGACGGTTCGCGAACTTTCCGGTTTGCTGAAACCGTTGACGCAAATCAATGAAGTGAATTTTGCGCAAAATACTTTACGCGTCGGCGTCAAACTCGATGCGTCATATTTGCTCAGCAAAGAAACCGTGTTTCCGGTTGTCATTGATCCGGTTTATTACTCTTGCGCGGAAGTTTTGCCTGGCGGCACTGATGTTGGTTGCAGCATGACTGAATTTTATTTGCGCTACAAAACAGGTAATAGTATCGCCGAGGGCAAGGATTCCACCGCTCTTTATTCCGGTTGTGCCATTGATGTTGACGGAAAGCCGCTTACGAGACACGCAATCATGAAGTACAATATTAATTTTCCGGCCAATGAAGAAATTACCGTGGCGAGATTGTACATGCATAGCAGTAGTCGGACGGGTATCGGCGTTGACTCCAGCACTGATTTGACCGTTAAATCAATTGGTTTTGCGTGGAATACGGCGAACGCCAGAAATTTAACTTACACTCAAATAAAGGACACTTTATCGCAGGCCAGTCAGTTTAGCGTGCCGGTAAACAAGGTTGGGGAAAATACCTGGAAGGATTGGGAAATCACCAATATGGTGAAATTTTGGAAATCCAATCCAGCGCAGAATTACGGACTTGTCGTTGAGCCGGCTCCGGCTTGGAATTATGCCAATCAACTTCCCGCCGGCTGGAAGCGCGCCACTGTGCTTTTCGATTCCAGATCCGCGGCCAACGCCTTTGGTCCGTATATCAGTTTTGCCACAGTCGCGCAACAATCTGATTTGACTCGCGATTCATATACTTTGCCGACATCAACATACAGACCCGGCGAAACGATTGATTTTCATGTGACGATAAGAAATGTCGGCGTTGTCGCGTCGCCGAATAATGTGAAGTTGCGATATTACTTGAACAAAGACAATACTTCTTATGTGCAAGGTCAAATGATTGAAGATTCTTTCAACAGTTTGGCTGTCAATGGAACGACAACTAGAGGTTTGTCTTATGCAATTCCGGCGGGAACAGCTCCGGGACAATATTTTCTTTCATATTTTATTGACGCCACCGGCGTTGCTCCGGAAAGCAATGAGAATAATAATAAATTCACGCACGCCATTACCATCAATCCGAGTTTGCCGGATTTGACATACAACACCGCGAGAATTTCGACCAATAATGTTTTGCCGGGAAGCGCGATTACACTTAATGTCGATGTCATAAACAACGGCGGCGATAGTGGCGCATCGAGTTATGTTTACTATTATTGGAAAAAAGACAGTGCGACATACAACAATACATATTACATCGGTGAAGATTATTTTCCACAATTGGGAACGGGCTCGGGCAGTTCTGAATCATTTACTTATACTGTTCCGGCCGGAGCGACACCGGGAACTTATTATTTGTATTTTTGGATTGACGCGCCGCAATCTATCAGCGAGCCAGATGAAAACAACAATAAATACGCGTTCGCGGTAACGGTGAACGGTACTCAGGATTTGCAGCCGACAAATTTTACAATTACGAATCCTACAAGTAAGTTAACCGGCGATTCGATAACCATTCATGGTTTGATCAATAATTACGGAACGATTGCGGCAAACAATGTTCCATACACTTTGCGTTTGAGAAATTCCGACACCGGCGAATATTTCAATATGATAAATATCGGACCGGTGATTTCTCCGATTTCCGCAGGTTCTTCCGCGTGGGTTGATCTTACCGCGACAATTCCGGATACTTTGCCGTTAAACGGACTTTATAATGCGCAAATAATTCTTGATCCGTTGAGCACCATCCCTGAAACGAATGAAAATAATAATTCTGTTTTGTCTTCGACAGCGATTCAGATTGAACGACGGAATATCGGCGGTGGCGATTATGATTATGATGATGACAATCAATCCGATGTGGCTGAAGTCGTTGGCGGAACGAACATGAATGGCGATCAATCAACAGTCGAACTTATCGATAAAGTAAAAATCGCGACAGTGAAATCAGTTCCGTCGGACAATAAAGTCGCATATTCAGGCGTGCAGTTTATCGGCTTGGAAATTTATGCGAACGCGAAAAATCAGTCCGTTAGCACAAATGACGGCGGTGATCCGGTGAATTTGAGAAATGGCGCGTTGGAATTCGAACAGACAGACTTTGTTTTACCGGCAGGCGCAGGTTTTCCTCTGCAATATTCGCGCACTTACAATTCCAAACTCTATGACTGGAATTCGCGTCTCGGCAACGGTTGGAGTCATTCTTACGAATTGTTTTATTACCAAGACGAAGCGACAAAAGATGTCCAAGTTTATTTGGGCGGCGCTCTGGCAACCGTATTTTCTTGCCCGACGAATGATTGCACTCCGACTGCGGGCGGATTTCTTGTACCAATGAAAGGTTCTCTGGAAAAAATGAATAAAGAAAATGGCAGTTTCGTCTATCAGACAATCAGCGGCGTGAAATATTATTTCTCGAAAAAAGTCGATGACCAGATGTATTTGGCGGAAAGAATCGTGGATCCGAACGGCAACGCGGTTTCATTGGATTATACAGATATCCGTGCGGTTCCGTTGCTCAGCAAAATTTCTGTGTCGCCGACAAGATATTTATCTTTTACATATCCCGCAGATACCGGTTCCGCGGTTTGGGACAAAATTCAGGAAGTGCGTTCCAATATCGGAGGTGAGGATAAATTGGTGGCGCGATACACTTATGACGCGAACAAACACTTGATTGCGGTTCATCAAGAATCAACTTATTCCGGCGAGGCGGTGAAAAATATTGATCGTGCGTTTACTTATGACGCGACCGGAAAGATGTTGACTTATGCGGATCCGCGAGGCACTGTTTTGTACAATGATTATGACAGCGACGGTCGTGTTATCAATCAATATGAAAAAAATCCGCGGTTGGGTGCAAATGACAACCGAAAAATTTATAAGTTTGAATATTTGCCGGCTGACGCGGTCAATGCGCCGGGCAGTGTTCATTGCACAAAATTGACGACATATCGAGCGCTCGAATCGACCTATGAGCAAACGATGTGTTTCAATATCGATGAATTGAAGATTTACGAGAAAAAGGGGACTGATGTCGAGCGTTGGGCATACAATGAGGGTGGCATGATTTCTGCGTATACAAATCAAGTCGGCGTGGTTACCAATTATGAATATGACGCGGACAGACGCATGACCGGTGAAATTTTACCGGACATTGACGGCAAGCATACGGTCGTGACTTATGAATATTGGAACAATCCGAGCCGGTTGAAAAAGAAAATTGAAACCGTTTCGGTTGGCGGTTCTGTTGTGCAAACGCGTGAAACCAATTTAACCGTGGCGCAAGACAGTCGAGGAAATATTTCCGCGGCCGCGGACGCTATGGGCAATGTGGAACGATTCACTTACAACGCCAACGGCACGATTAACACATTCACAAACAAACTCGGCACGGTCATCACTTACGCGTATGACGCGAACGGTTACAGAATTTCCGAAACCGCGACAACCGTTCAAGCCGACAACTCCAATCAAACAGTCTTGAAACAATATATTAATGACGCTTATGGCCGACTGACTGGTTACACAGATCCGAACGGCAATGTTTATGCTTTCGCTTATGATTCGCGTGGAAATTTGAGGCAGGAAACAAAGCCGGGCAATGTTTTAAAAACCAGTGAGTATGATGTCGAAGATCACAAAATAACCGCGACCGATGAGGAAGGCAGAATTACGCGATTTGTTTTCGATAATGACATCAACGCCTCGCTTCTTTCAATCACGCAAGAGCACAAAACAAATCCCAATGATGAAAATAATCTTGTTTATTCCAAACAATATGATTGGGCGGGCAACTTGGTAAAAGAAACAGATCCGCTCGACCGTGAAGTTTCTTATTTTTATGATTCCGCCAATCGCGTGGTTGGAAAAACAGACGCGCAGAAAACAACCAGCTATGAATATTTCGCGAACGGTCAATTGAAAAAAGAAACCAATACCGAGGGCCAGCGCGCGGATTATTTGTATGATGCGAGAGGTAACAAAACTGAAGTCAGGAATTACATTGACGCAGGTAATTTTGTTTCCGCTAAATTGGAATACGACGGTTTGAATCGCGCGGTGAAAACAACTGACGCGAACACCAATCAAACGCAATTCGTTTACAATAATGTGAATGCGCTTACAAGTTCAATCGCGTCTGACGGCGGCATTTCCGAATTTTTCTATGATAATGCCGGAAACAAAGTCGGTGAAAGAAATCCACTCGCTCAAGCGGATGCGAGTTTGCGCAACGCCACCGGTTACAGCGTTGGTTACACTTATGACGGGCTGAATCGATTGATTAAATCGTTGAATGCGAATAACAAGGAAACGCAGAACTTTTACGATGGGAACGGAAACTTGATCAAAGTGATTGACCGCCAAGAAGTGGATGGCACGAACAACACGCATCAAACGCAATTCGAATATTTTGCGAATAATTTAAAGAAAAAAGAAATTTACGCGGACGGCGGAATTGTGGAATACACCTACGACAAAGTCGGCAATTTGAAATCCAAAAAAGATCAGGAAAACCGCACTTGGACTTTCAATTACGATGATTTTAACCGCATGACCGCGGAAATCGATCCCTCGGGCAAGACCACCGCTTATGCGTTTGACAAAGTGGGCAATAAAACTTCCGTCACATATCCTGATAATACGAAAAGCGTATTTGTTTACAACTCATTGAATATGTTGATGAGCGTGAAAGATGCGCAAGATTATGAAACTCAGTTTACTTATGACGCGGTTGGCAATAAATTGACGGAAAGAGATAAAAATAAGCAGACGACCACTTTTGTTTATGACAAATTGAATCGTTTGATTTCCGAAACCAATCCGCATGGGACAGGGACTGTGCACAGTTATGACAATAATGGTAATCGTTTGACTGAAATCGTTGACGGCATTACCACCGCTTATGAATACGACAGTTCCAATCGGTTAACCAGCATCACTTATCCGGGAAATAAAACCGAACATTGGACTTACGACAAAAACAGCAACAAGTTAACTTATGTGAACGGGAATTCGCAGTCAATCACATTCGCTTACGACAAATTAAATCGATTGACAATCAAACATTTGCCTGATGGCGATGGCTTTAATGTTGTGTATGTTTATGACAATTGGAGCAATCTGACGCGAATGATCGATCAATCCGGTACGACCGATTACACTTATGATTTGGTTGGCAGGAATACAACCGAGACAAAAGCGATCAACGGATTGGCAAACGGAAAAACGATTTCGCGGACATATAATTTGAGCGGACAATTAAGTTCGCTTACCGATATTGCGAATCGCACAATCGGCTACTCTTACAATAACCGCGCGATGCTGTCATCGGTAAATTACGGCGGAACGACTTTGGCCGAGTACACATACAACAATTTCGGCAAGCCGAGCGTTGTTACTTTTGGCAATGGTGTTGTTTCCACATATTCTTACGATTCTCTAAATCGCACTTCCGGTATTGAAACGAAAAACAGCGCGGCGAAAACCATTTTCAAACAAGAATACGAATATGATCCGGAATCAAATCGCGCCAAAATGATTGAAACCAGAATCGATGAATTCGGAAGCGAATTGCAAGCGACTGTGAATTACACTTATGATTCATTGGGCCAATTGACTTTAGTCGATAATATGGAACCGGTTGGGGGAATCAGCAATGATTTCACTTACGCGTATGATGCCAGAGGCAATAGAACCGCAGCCACAACTCCGGTCGACGCCGCGAGCTACACTTACGCGAACGGCACGAATGAATTGAGTGTCGTCTCTTATAATGCCGGACTCATGACTGTCGACAATCAGTATGACAACAACGGTTCATTGTTGAAAGAAACGATCAAGCGTTTGGAAGTGCCGAACAAAGAGGTGAATTACGCTTGGGACAGTGAAAACAAACTTGTCGGCATCTCGTACAAATTCTTGAATCAGCCTCCGTTCTTGCCACAATGGCCTGACAACACACTTGCCTTTGTCTACGATGATTTCGGTAACCGAGTGAAAAAAACTTCGAACAGCGAGGATTCCACTTATTACATCAATGATGGCGTTACGGTTTTGAACGAGCTGGATGCATCCGGCGCTGTGCGGAAAACAATGGTCAAGGGAATCGATGCTGTCGCGGAAATCGATAAAGATGGTATAATTCAATACATTCACGCGGATGTGCTCGGTTCAGCAGTTGTACTCACGAACGCGCTCGGTGAAGTCGTTCACCAATACGAGTACGAAGCGTTTGGCAGAATCGCATCTGACATCGGCAATCTCGCGAATGAAACAAATTACACTTTCACAAATCAAGAATTCGATTCCGAAAGCGAACTGTATTATTGCAACGCCCGTTATTACAATCCGCGCCTCGGCAGATTTATTTCGAGAGATCCTGTTCTCGGCCGCGATGGTGACACGCTTTCCAGAAATTTGTATGTTTATGTGAAGAATAATCCGTTGAAGTATACGGATCCGACGGGGAAGTTTTGGAGTGCTTTTGGAATGAGTGTTTTGCAATTGGGGAAAACCGTGCTTGATGTCGGTGCCGTTGTTGGTCAAGCAACATTGGCAGGAATGGTATTGCCATTTCAACCAGGTGCCTCCGCAGTTCTTTTTGGTGGCGCAATTGCAAATTTAGACAACGCAATGGTTGATTCAACGAATTCTCTAAACAATTTTGTTAATGCCGTTACAAATAAACCCCCGAAGAATATTTTAACACAAGGGCCGTATAGGGATTTTGCGAATGAACTGATCGGCGATACTCAACTTATTGATATGGCGCAGATTGGCGGAGACATACTGTCTTTTTCTTGTAAAGATGCTCCGGAATATATTGGTAAAATGAAATCTGCGATTCCTGTGTTAAAAAATTCGTTAATGTCTGGTGTCGGCAATTCGAGCATCAAGTATGTCGCGAAAAAAACAAACGGTATTATTTGGGAGGGTGCTAATCTTTTTGTAGAAACCGTAACCGGAGGTAATGATATCGTAGATTTGTTCGAGCAAAAAATGATGCAAAAAGAGTATCTTGATAACAAGTAAAATTATGGACTTTAAATGGATTATTATTTTGAGTTGTGGTATCGGTTTTCTGCTCCTATCAAGGTCGAGACACATAATTCGGTTTATTAGGACTGTTTTCGGCACTTTTTTTCGAATGTTTACTTTTGGAAATAGTGTTCTTTTTCAGGTGTTTCATGATGATAAAAGTAAGGATTTTTTTGCCAGAATGGCGTTAATTGTTATCGGTTTTTCGTTTATTCTTTTGGCGATATCATTCATTCTGATTAATTATCGTTAAAATTAAACTATGCCCGAAAATCAATTATCCTCCGAAAAAAGCAAAGCATTGGTCAATCCCAAGTTGCAAAAAACGATTATCAGTTTTCGTTTTGTTGAGGCCATTTATTTTTTGTTGAGTTTCGGGTGCGTCTGGGGCGCCATCTTTTCATCAAATAAAGAAATTTTTGTTGTTGGTGCAATTTGTGCTTGGTTTACATTTTTCATAACGGCGTTCATCGTCAAACATTTGTTGAGAAGAAAGCAGTGGGCGTGTTGGTGCGCAATCCTTTTTGCGTTTAGTCTTATTACCACTCCGTTTACAATCGCGGGCATCATCGCATTGATCGGATTATTATCAAGAGAGACGCGCGACAATTTTTTTACAAAAGATAAAGTTGAAAAAGTTGTTAATACAAAAGTATCTTCCAAAGATCGAAAATGGGGACTGGTGTTGATTGTGGTGTCTGCTGTTGTTTTTTCATTGAGCGCGGTTTTTTTAATCGTGGTGGCCGGCATCATGGCGTCAATCGCTGAGCCCTATGTTTTAGTTAAAGTTATTGTCGGTTTTTTCGGCTTGTTTTTAGTAATTTGCGCTGGTGTTTCTGAAATTGGTTTCATTAGCGGCATTATGCTCGCCAAGCGACATCAAGCGATTACCGAAGAGAATACCGGCGGTAAAAATTTTCCGGATGATTGTAAAAAATGGAATTGGGGCGCGTTCGCGTTCGGTTGGATTTGGGGCGTTTATCACAAGGTGTATTTCTCTTATTTGACTTTAATTCCGGTCGTCGGATTTGTCGTTCGAATAATTCTTTTGGTCAAAGGCAATGAACTCGCCTGGGAAAATATAAAATTTGCAGACAAAAAACATTTTGTGAAAAGCCAGAAAAATTGGAGCTGGTGGGGACTGATTTGGTTATCGTTGGCGGCATTGGTGATTATGTTATTTTGCAGTTCGGTGGCAACCGGATTGAATGCGCCGGATATTTCCAAGTTTGACACTGAAATTACCGCAAGCAAGGAATCCGCGTTAGACGGTCTTTTCGGAGCGTTAACTTTTAAACAATATTCATTTGAAGAAGCGCCGTTGGCAAAAAAACTTGGAGAAGGAGAAGTGCTTTATTGGGTTTCTGTAACGAATAAAAGAAATGAAATTGTCGAGCAAGGATTTTTCTTGATGAAAAAAGTCAGCGACGGAGTTTATCCGGGCTTTTTTTATCCGAGAGATTACATTTTAAACGATCCGGAGCTTGCCACTGACACGCAATTGAAATATATTGAACCGGATTATTTTAATAAAAAGATAATGCTGGCGAATGATGGAAAAAAAACAGGTTCGTTTTTGCTTGCCAAAGATTTGCGCATTGCCGGGATTGCCGCGATCAATCGGAATGATTTGGGCACCGCTGAAACGCGATTGATCGAAGCGTTAAACGCGGTCGGCGCCAATAATGAATACAAGGCCAGAATTTATAGCAATATCGGATTGTTATATAATAATTCTCATAAACCAACCGAGGAAATCAATGAAATGTATCTGAAAGCGGCCGCGCTTTTGGATGAGAATTATTCCGGATATTTTGCCTATCTCGGAATTGTCGATGCGAATTTGGGGAAAGAATTTTCGGCAATTACAAAGTTGAAAAAAGCGATTGAACTGGATGCTGAAAATTTTGACGCGTTGAATATAATCGGGGGTATTTATTTACATTCTGAAAATCCCGCGATTAAAAATTGCAAAAGTGCGTTAGAGTATTATACTCGAGCCAATGCGGTTGGCGTAAACGGCGCTAGATTTGAACTGGCGCAAACCAATATATGTTTGGGTGATTATCAAAAGTCGATTGAGTTGTTGAATCGAGAATTGGAAATCAGCACACCCCAACCGAAATATTTATTGTTTTATTGGCTATCGGTCTCACATTCATTGGTTGAAAATTTTACGCAAGGAGAATCATATTATTTGAAAACAATTGAAATTGCGCCGGAGATGAAAAATAAACGATTGGAAAAAATATTGTGTGACGGGCTCGGGAAAGAATCGTGCGTTTATTGATTAACATTATTAGCAAACCGCCGGCAACGGCGGTTTTTGTTTTTATTTTCGGAATTGATATATAATTTTATTGCCGGAAACCGTTTGACGGAGGTGTCTCATGTCAGATAAGAAGCCGCGCAAAACCGTGATTGTCAGACAACCATCTTCCAAGAAGACCGGTTATTCGCGACGGCGCGAACATCGGTGCGAGAGGACTGATCAGTCTGCTCCGTTCTGCTATATTTGCGGTCGACTT
>Ga0172379_10009254_pt1 | contig 12195 bp, 5 predicted proteins | sample GrowelOW334metaG_FD_119756 | JGI IMG/M metagenome (GOLD analysis project Ga0172379, IMG submission 119756) | Groundwater microbial communities from an aquifer near a municipal landfill in Southern Ontario, Canada - Groundwater well OW334 metaG | ecosystem: Environmental > Aquatic > Deep... | reverse complement strand
TTGAGGAGATTCTGCGTCGGCATCATCAAATGTTCTGCTTCAAATTTACTTTCCCGAGAAAGTGGAATATGAACAGCCATTTGATCTCCGTCAAAATCCGCATTGTACCCGGCACATACGCAGGGATGAATTTGTATAGCTGACCCTTCGATAAGAACCGGATAAAATGCCTGGATACCCAATTTATGGAGCGTCGGAGCCCGGTTTAAAAGAACCGGATGATTTTTCGTAATTTCCTCCAAAATATCAAAAACTTCAGGGGTCCGTCTGTCCAGTACATTTTTTGCATTCTTCACGTTTGGTGCAATTCCCCGAACAATAAGCTCCCGGAGAACAAATGGCTTGAACATTTCCAAAGCCATTTCCTTGGGAATTCCGCATTGTGTGAGTTTCAGTTCCGGTCCGACCACGATGACTGAACGACCTGAATAATCGACGCGTTTACCCAACAGATTCTGTCTGAATCTTCCCTGTTTTCCGCGAAGCATATCAGAAAGGGAGCGCAAAGGTTGAATCACAGCCCGAGATGATGGCCGTTGTGTCGCGTCAATTAAACTATCGACTGCTTCCTGGAGCATCCGCTTTTCGTTCCTGAGGATAATTTCAGGAGCACCGAGATCCATAAGATGGCGCAGTCTGTTGTTTCTGTTGATAACTCTTCGGTACAAATCATTTAAGTCGCTGGTAGCAAACCGTCCCCCGGTGAGTTGAACCATTGGCCGGAGGTCAGGAGGAAGAACCGGAAGTGTTTTGAGAACCATCCACACGGGATTGACTTCCGCTTTTTTCATACTATCGACCACGCGAAGACGCTTTGTCGCTTTAATATGCCGTTGACCGGTTGTTTCCAAAATTTCTTCACGGAGCTCTGCTGCCAGTTTTGCTAAATCAATTTTCTTTATAACCTCGAGAACTGCTTCCGCTCCCATTCCCACATTAAAACAGGAAATAGCATCATATTCGGTCAATTTCAGATATTCATCTTCAGTAATAGTGGAGAGGGGTTTCACACTTTTTACCAGAGAAATAAGCTGTTCAATGACTTCCTTAATTTTCCCTGATTCTTTTTCTGTTTTTTCGTCTAATTGAAGAAGCTCATGACGCTCCTTAATTTCAATTTCCGAAAGAGCCAGATCAGCTGCTTCTTTGCTGTGAATTTTGCTTTTTATGTCATTTTTTTCATGGGTATACTCGTCTTCCAATTTTTTCTTTTCTTCTTTCACCCGTTTTTTCACTTCGTCAATCCGATCATCACCGTGCTTGGTTAATTCACCCATCATGCGCTTTTTCTTTTCATCATCCACTGAAGTCACCAGGTATTGGGCAAAATAAATCACGCCCTCAAGAGCTCTCGGGCTCATATCAAAAAGAAGGGATAATTTTGAGGGAGCGCCTTTAAAGTACCACACATGCGCAACAGGTGCAGCCAAGGTAATGTGCCCCATCCGTTCGCGCCGGACTTTACTCTGGGTCACTTCAACACCGCATTTATCACAGATAATCCCGCGATACCGAATCCTCTTATATTTACCACAGTAACATTCCCAATCTTTCGTCGGACCAAAAATACGTTCATCAAATAATCCGTCTTTTTCAGGCTTCAGTGTCCGGTAATTAATGGTTTCCGGCTTGGTCACTTCTCCATGTGACCATGATTTAATGTCATCAGGAGATGCCAGTTTTACAACGAGACCGGTAAAATCGACGATATTGCCAAATGTTGATTTAAAGTCTTTTGTATCCATATAATTAGTCTTCCTTTGCTTTTACCTGTTCGTCTTCCGGAACCGTACCTTCAAGAGGTACGCTTTCCTCAACAACTTTTTCACCGCTTTCCACAGCGAGATCTTCTCCTAATTTTTTCACTTGATCGTCAAGAGGAGTATCTCCTGCTGGTTGTTGGTTCGTTGTACTTGAAGGAGTGCTGGGTTGTGGCTGATTTCCTGCAGTGACGACCCCGATCGGGAAAATATTCAGTCCTAAAGCCTGGAGTTCTTTAACCAGTACTTTAAAGGATTCCGGAACGCTCGATGCTGGAATATCCACTCCTTTAACGATAGATTCGAATGCTTTTGCCCGTCCGACGACATCATCGGATTTGATCGTCAACATTTCCTGGAGAACATGAGCAGCTCTGTGTGATTCAAGTGCCCATACTTCCATTTCTCCTAAGCGTTGTCCTCCCATTTGTGCTTTCCCGCCAAGAGGTTGCTGAGTAACGAGTGAGTAAGGACCGGTTGATCGGGCATGAGTCTTATCTTCAACCATGTGAATCAGCTTCAGGATAAATCCGATACCCACAACGATCTCTTCTTTGAAGGGTTGACCTGTTTTTCCATCATAAAGAAATGTTTTTCCGGAAACCGGTAAATCCGCTTCTTTCAGTTTTTCAATAATTTTTTTCTCTTCTATTTTTTCAAATACGGGAAGAGCAATTTTGATATTTAATTTTTTAGCAGCCAATCCAAGATGCGCTTCTAATAGTTGCCCTAAATTCATACGGGCAAGAACTGAAAGAGGTGAAATAATGACATCAACGATCGTTCCATCAGGCATGTACGGCATGTCCGCAGCAGGCATGATTTTGGATATAACTCCTTTGTTCCCGTGACGTCCAGCTAGTTTATCCCCAATAACGATTTTTCTCATTTGTGCAGCTTTTACAATAATTTTTCGATTGGTTCCCGGTTCAATTTCATCGCCTTTTTCTTTGTCCAATATGGATACGTCAATAACCGTTCCGCGTTCTCCATGAGGTACCCGTAAACTGGTATCCCGTACTTCTCGTGCTTTTTCTCCAAATATTGCCCGGAGAAGCCGTTCTTCTGCAGTCAATTCTGTTTCTCCTTTTGGAGCGATTTTTCCCACAAGAATATCATTGGGCGCTACTTCCGCTCCGACAACAACGATACCGTTTTCATCCAGATTCCTGAGTGCTTCTTCTCCGACGTTCGGAATGTCACGGGTTGTCTCCTCAGGTCCTAATTTTGTGTCCACAACACTTGCTTCATATTCTTCGATGTTAATGGAGGTGAAAACATCATCTTTGACCAACCGATCGGATATGACAATAGCATCCTCATACCCCAATCCGTCAAAGCTCATGTAAGCAACGACAACGTTGGCACCGAGTGCGAGCTCGCCGTTATCTGTCGCTGGTCCGTCAATGAGAACGTGCCCCTTTTTGACTCGTTGTCCGGTTTTCACTAACACTTTTTGGTTATAACAAGTGGATTGTGCAGATCGTTTAAATTTTTCCAATGTATAGGTAGATTCCTGATCGTTTCTAAAAGTTATTTTTACCATTGAGGCATCGGCATAAGAAATAAGACCATCTTCTTTTGCAGTAATGACTCTCCCCATGGATTCAGCAACCGCCTGTTCCATATTAGTTCCGATGATCGGAGCTTCAGCTTTGAGAAGCGGTACTGCCTGACATTGCATGTGGGTACCCATCAGGGCTCTGTTTGCCTCATCGTGAGCCAAAAACGGAATGAGGGATGCAGGAGCTCCAACCACTTCACGGGGAACGACGTCAATATATTCAACAACGCTTTTATCTGTTTCTAAAAATTCTCCTTTATACCGGACCGGCACGCGGTCATCAAGAATATTGCCATCATTGTCTTTGGCAACTTCAGCGTGGGTAATATAATGATATTGTTCATCACTGGCATCCAGATAAACGACCTCATCCGTGATATGCATTCTTACCACACCGTCTTTTTCAATTTTTTCGACTTTCCGGTATGGTGCTTCCAAAAATCCGTATTCATTGACCCGGGTATACAACGCCATATAGGTCACCAGTCCAATGTTTGGTCCTTCAGGGCTTCGGACAGGACAAATCCTGCCGTATTGGGAAGCGTTGATGTCACGAATGGAAAATGACGCACGTTCCCGGGATATCCCGCCAACACCCATAACGGTCAACCGTCGAAGATTGTCTATCTCAGCCAAGGGATTGGTTTGGTCGAGAATTGTGGATAATTGGCTGGTCCGGAAAAAATCATTGATGGTAGCAATAATTGGACGGGCATTTACCAGTTGTGTCGGAACTAAATCCATAGCCTGGGGACCTGCTAAACTCATTTTTTCCCGGATAGATCGTTCAAGACGAAGAAGCCCCACGCGGAATGCATTGGTTGCGACCAATTCTCCTACCCGTCGAACCCGACGATTACCTAAATGGTCAATATCGTCCACATCGCCTTTTCCATGAATGATCGAAAGAAGTGTTTTAATAGCTCCGATAATATCTTCTTTGGTCAAAACCCAGTTTTCTTTCGTATTTGGGACATCAATCCCTAGACGTTTGTTCATTTTATACCGACCGACCCGTTCCAGAGAATATTTCCGGTAGTCAAAAAACATCGTATTGAGGAGTTCTTTGGCGTTATCCAGCACAATCGGCTCTCCGGGGCGGAGTTTTCTGTATAATTCCAAAACTGCTTCGTTATAATTCGTGGTCGTATCTTTGACTAACGTCGTATCAATAAACTTGTGATCAGGATCATTATCCGCGTCTTTAAAAAGTGCTTTTATCTCTTCATTTGTTCCGAAACCGACTGCCTTCAGAAACGTCGAGGCGACAAATTTTCTCCGCCTATCAATTCTGACCATCAGACAATCGTTTCTCGTAATAAAAAATTCAAGCCATGATCCGTGCATCGGGCGGATTTCCGCGCTATAGAGCGTCCTTCCTGAAGAGGGATCGATCTCACCGGTAAAATAGATTCCCGGAGATCGAACCAGTTGATTGACCACGCAGCGTTCGATACCGTTAATAATGAATGTTCCATTCTGGGTCATGGCTGGGATATCTCCCAAAAAGACTTCCTGCGTCACCTGATGACCCGTTTGTTTATTCGTGAGAGATGCAATAACTTTCAATTGCATGTCAAACGTCAGTCCTTTTTCAATAGCGATTTTTGGGGTAAGTCTTGGTTTTGCAAAAAAATAATCTCCGAAGGATAATTCCCAGTTTTTACCGGTAAAATCAGATATTGGGGAAATTTCAGAAAGCAGTTCTTTGATGCGTTCGTCGAGAAACCATTGATAACTCTCACGTTGCACGAGCGTTAGATCAAGTGGCGGGATATGAGCATACTCAATACCCCAATTAATTCGATGGGAAGACGTGTTGTCCTGAACCATTGCAATAATTCCTTTTTTGAATAAAGACGTTTTGATTAAAACGAAAAAAGAAGCGAACAAGGAACGTCCGCCTCAGATAAACTATTCAACTATGTCGTATTATAGGCACTTTTCCCGTTGTGTCAAGGGATCACTTTTTACCAGCTCCCTCCGCCCCCTCCGCCACCGCCGCCGCCGACTGAACCACCGGAAAATCCTGAGGAAAATCCGGATGATGAACTCGTGGGAGTGGCAGCCGACGCGACGCTATGCATGGATGACGTAAGTGAGTTGACAAAGAATACGGAATTCCATGTCCGCAGGTCACCGTCATACCAATCCGGTTTCGTCAATCTAATATCTTTAAACCGTTCTGCCCAAATTTTTTCAACCCCAAATACTATTGCGTAGGGTAAAAACTTTTCAAAAAAGATCTGATTTTTTGCCTGATATTTGTATTGACGGGTTTGACTGACAATAAAGTTTTTCAGGGACTGGGCGATGGTTGCTCCTTGTGATCCTGAAAGGGTTTTCCTCGGCATATTCCGTCCAAAAATAAATGCGGATACCGCAAGAGGAAAATTCATGGTAAAAAGAGCAATGCCGCCGATAACTGAATATTTCGTTCGGACCGTATCAGGATTGGAAACAAAAAACTTTTCTTTCACCACTGCTTCATACAGCTCTTTTTTTGTTTTACTCACAGCGCTTGTGAGATCCGCGTCTTTTATGCGGACCGACTCTCCTTTTGAAAAAATTCCGTCATACAGCGTTTTTTCAAATTGCTCCAGCGTGTCTGATTTTTTCGATGAATTTCTTTTTTCCAAATAAAAATCTCCTTTTTTCTTTTCTATAATCTTCACATACCCCCGCCGGGCCATGTCAATAATAGTTGCGGTAATTTCACGCATTTCCGCTTTTTCATCTATAAGCGTACCCGTTTCCCCGGGAGTAAGCGGTCTCTTGGCATCCGTTTTCGGAACATCAAACCATGCTGAGGTTACTCCCATCGGTGGCTTCGGATCTTTCCCAACCTGAAACCAACGAACAACAATCCAAATCGGCAACACGAGATACCAAAAAATCGTACCCAAAACAAAAAGGATGCTTGCAAGAGTTGCGATCATATCGGAAAACCACGTGTTAACCGGTGTAGGCTCAAGAACCGCCACAATATCTTTTGGAAAACCGATAACCACTGTTAATCCTTCACCCGGGGAAAGTACTGTATTGGATGAAACCCTCACTTCTCCTTCCTTATATATCGCCAAGCATGCTGAAGCAGTACTTTCTTTTGTTCCCACAAAACAAGAAACATTCACGTCTTCAGGAGACCAATCACTAGGAAATGTTGCAGTAAATGAAACGGTTCTAATCGGCACCTCCCACTCCGTACCTGTCACCTGCCAATATAGTTCGTCATGATCGGAAAAATATGATAGACCACCTCTCACATTGTACTGTATTGAATATACGTGTCTTCCGTTCACGAGTGACTGTGCATCACCGATTTTTAATTTTTGGTATATCCCCTCTGTAGATCGGGTAAATGTATGTGGCTGTTGATTACTATCAACCACAGAAAAAGAATCAAAATTCATCCGAAACCGTTTCCCATCGGCATTTGTTTTTTCAAAAGGGATGAATCGATACATCCCGTGTTTCTCTACGTCGCCAAAATCATAGACGATGTCTTCATCGATAAGAAAACTTCCATCCTTTTGGATGGTCGCACGGACGTTGAATAACGGTATTTCTTCAGCATGAAGCGAGACAATCGGAGAACAAAGAAAAACAATAGATATGAAAATAACAAATAATAATTTCTTCATGGAAACATGTAAAATGTTACCTGAGGTACGTATCAATATTTCTTTCGTGTTCTTCAAGGGTACGGGCGTAATGCACATTTCCTTTTATATCATGGAGATAAAACATATAGTCAGTCTGTTTTGGATACATAACAGCAGAAATTGCCTGAATACCGGGATTGGCAATTGGCCCTGGAGGAAGACCGGTATTTTTATACGTATTGTATGGGGAATCCACCTCTTTATCTTCATCCGTCAATTCTTTTTTCCACCAGGTTTTTTCTTTTGATTGGTATCCTAACGCATATTGAAGAGTTGCATCCGTTTCCAAAGGCCATCCTTGCTCTAATCGGTTGAGCAAAACTCCGGCAATCACCGGTCGGTCCACTTCTGTTTTTCCCTCCCGCTCGACAATGGAAGCAAGAACGATAACTTCATCAAGAGTCAGATGAACTTTTTTCAAATCCTCCAACATCTTCGGGGTTATCTTTTTCAAAAAATTTTCCTTAAGAAGCGTAACGATCGCCCCTGCTGTGGCATCTTTGGGAACTCGATAGGTATCGGGAAACATTTTCCCTTCCTCTGCAATAGTTAAAAATTCTTTTTCGGGTATATCAAGATCTTTGGCTAATTTCGTCGCAATTTCCTCTGTCCGCCATCCCTCAAGAATTGTTATCCAGGTGTCCATCATGCCATGAGTGAGTCCTTTTGCTATTTCTGAGCTATTCATCGTCCGCTGCAAACGGAACTCTCCTGCTTGTATCTGCCGTTCTATCCCCATCAATTTTACTAGCAGATAAAATCCAATCGGACTTCTGATGAGCCTTTGGGCTGTCAGATCTGAAGCAATTTCCCGGATATTATCTCCTTTTGAAACGGTAAACGTAATCGGGGTCGTGTCGTCGGGATCAAAAGGAGCTACCGCATCATTCCACCACAAGAGACAACCGCCAATAACCAAGATGATAGCGCTCATAAAAACAACCAGTCTGACCGGAGCTGTGTTATTTGACTTCATTGAGATTTGCCCTCCTATAGGTGTTGGATCCTTCATCATACATATACACCCGTTGACATTCACAGGTAATACGGACTAATCCTTCTCCTTTTTTTACCGGCAACTTTTTTCCACATCCCACACACTTCCCTTGGGAAAGAAGCCATGCTTGTACGGGAGCAATAATATTTTTTAACATATATTTATGAGAGCGTATAAATCGGCATATGCTTCATTGTTTCATATGCTTCTTTGAGACGCCACTTGTCAGAACTATACAATGTACATAGTATATCATTTCTGTCCACCTGATCTTCAAGGCGCCTCTCAGCATAGAGTCCTGCGCCTTTATCCGTCGGGCAACCGAGAATCCGGCAGATAATACTGATCTGCTTATTATCAATGCCGATCACCCTTCCTTTTTTGTCTGCTTTTATATTCTGCCTATGTTCAGCCGCGTGGAGTTGGGTACTTTCTCTATGCGGATTTCCTCCTTGTGCTTTTATAATTTCACACATTTTCGCATGCGCTTGACCGGAACGCAAGATCTCCTTTGCCGTTTCCTCTCCGCTTTGATCATGCTTCTTTTTATCTGCAGCAAAACAAATATCCAGTAGTTTTCCTGATAATCTCAACGCTTTTGCCTCAAGCGCGAGTGACCGATCTTTTCGCTGTTCTAATACCTGGAGAACGTCTTTGGCTTCCAATATGGGACCCACACCCCTTCCTGCGTTTTGCCGTGTTTCGTTGATATCCGTCACAACCGTAATATGAAATTTTTCAGCCAGATACGTAAATTTTTTTGCAATGATCTCCGCATCTCGGAAATGCTGAATTTTCATCGTCGGACCTACGGGAATGTCAAATACCACGTGTGTCGCGCCTGATGCTATTTTTTTTGCCATGACCGCCACAATAATTTTATCGTAGGATTCAAACGCAATCGGCTGTTCTATTTGGATAATAATGTCATCAGCAGGCGCTAGTCCCAGGTGTCCACCCCATACGATACATCCGCCGGTGTCGTGAACCATGTGAAGAATTTGTTTAATGGAAAAGGTGACCGGAGCCAAGACCTCCATCGTATCTGCAGTACCAGCTGGAGAGGTAATAGCGCGGGTTGAATTTTTTGGGATAGTAAATCCAGCTGCAGCGATGATGGGCACAAGAATCATCGTGGTTCTCGTTCCTGCAACTCCTCCGGTCGAGTGTTTATCTGCGACAACCCCATCAAAATGCAATTTTTCTCCTGTGTCCACCATTGCTTTCGTCATGTAATACAGCTCGTCAGGAGAAAACCCTTCGGTAAACCCAGCGGCAGCAAAGTACGTCGTGAGCACATCTCCCAAACGTTCATGGGAAATCTCATCCATAATGGAAAATATTTCCTTATAGGAAAGTTCTTTTCCGAGTAATTTCTTTTTAATCGCTTCAACCGCTGCGTGTTTGCCTTCTTGTTTCATATGTCTTTGTGTAATTTCGCTTTCACATTTAATCGTTTCCAGTACGTCCCGGGTGGTACACAGGTAACGACGGTCAGATATGAATCATCAAATCGCTGTGAGAGTGGAGTGAGGTCAGTCGGCTCTACCACCACCATATCATAGACAACATAGGTATACTTCACATCATCGTAGGTAATATAAATGGTGTCACCGATCGCCAACGTCGGGAGGAGAGAAAAAATTGTTTTATAACTTTTCGGATTATAAAACTGAGGGAGTGTGGAGTGACCAAAAATCACGGTATTTCCGACCAGCCCGGGAAGCGGTGTTCCTCCGTAATGAATCAGGCTTACATTGAGATCATCCCCAGCTACCATTACCGTAGCATTTTCAATCCGTAGTTTTGGAATAGAAAGCACATAGGTATTCGCCTGGGTGATACCTTTTTTTTGCGGATGCGTCGGAAACCATGTATTGGCATTCGAATAATCAACATCCTCTCCTGAATTCGCGGAGACAAGGGTATTGAGGCGCATGGTGTCTTCTGATACCGGGGTAATGGTCTGGACAAAGAGCTGCTCGGCTACCGTAGAGAAAGCGATGATCGGCCACACCGTCCAAATCAATACCCCTAATCCGATTCCGATAAATCCCAAAGAAACAATAGGTGGGATGTGCTTTTTTTGACGAGGAACCTCTTTCACATAACGATACAGTGCCATATAAATATTCTGGTCATTCTGGCAAGCCGAAGGCGTGTCCAGAATCGATTCTGGGTATAACCAGAATGACACGCCTAGTGCAGAATTAGAAATAACGCCTATTCAACGGTTAGTACGGAAATGGTAATATGATCGGGATACATGGGAAGAATATCTTTTTTCCACGTCGACTGAAAAATAAATTCAGCGCTTGCTACTCCGTTGATCATTTTCAATGCATTCGTTGCATCAACCAATTTTTTTCCAGCAATAGTTTTTTTTACCGCTATCTCATCTATGGTCGGTATCGCTCCGGATGAAAGTGTTGCTTTGGCGGTCATCCTCCCGTCTTTAGCTATTGTCACCGTACCGATCGATACTGTGGTGCGACCAGGATTGACGGAATACCCCTCAGGAATACTGCTTTGAGCGGAAGCAGAAAGAAGGGTTTTAATATCCTCTTCATTATACGTATATGCAGATACCGATACCGTGAGATTTCCGTGCAGATCTTTTGCTTCCTGATCTATTTCTTCAATAAATTGTTTTTCCTTCACGACGGTTTTTACGGTCTGGTCAATCATCCGGTCTTTTCCTGACACACTTTGGGTCAACTCTGTTTTTGCTTTTTCTACCAGGTCAGCGGTGAGTGCTTTGAGAAGTGTATCTGTATCCGCCCGGGAAACGACCGTCACATCTTTACTGGTTCCTCCGGTAAACGGTTGATCATTGCGTGCCACTAAAACTGTGGAACTATGGTCCTTGACGGTAAACTCTTTGTTCGCATCTATATTTCCTTCCGGTCCTACCGCTATTGCAGTCACGGTCACTGAAGCTTTGCCGAATACCAGTTGATCTTTTGACAGGTTTGTCGCAGCTGATGCAACGGACACATCGCCATCCAGGGTAAACTGAAGAGAACCGGTTGTTATCACGGTTCCTTTTTTAAGAGTATAGGACGTCCCTTCTGATTTATTGTAGAGCGTAGCTGTCCCTTTCGCCGGATCGCCGATTTTTTTCTTTCCTGTTGCCGGGACTGTTTTTTCACCCGTTACCACTTTCTCCAATTTTTGAGCAGGGATGATCTTTTTCTCCATGTCAATGACCGTTGCCTGCGGATCGATAATGATGGTATCTTCTGTGGCAATAGTTTTCGGCAGTACTGCTAACGTCACCGTGACCCGGGGGAGATATCGGGTGACAGCGATAAAACCACCGATAAGGATAACGAGAGAAAATAAAATGATCGCAGTCATCTTCTTCGGAATCATACGAAATACCTTCCCACCGAATCGCATGCTATGAGAAAATCCGGAAGGAAATGAAAAAGATGGTAGGATTGATTTTTTCTCACTCACAACGTCAAGAGTGTTTTTTTCTAAAGAGGACTGTTCTTCTTTTTCCAGCAAATTTTCTTTTTCACCAACATCAAACTCCAATGGATTTTCTTCCGGAACTTTTCCTTCCTCTATCTCTTCACCTGTATGAAAACCGGGCTGAATATTTTCTTCATCAGTTGTTTCATGAAACCCCAACACCTCAGGCTGTACAACGACCATATGTGTGCTGCCTTTTTCCTCAGGTTTCATAAGGTGCGGTTCTTCTGTCATCGGTTCAATCGTCTGTACCGCTTCCTTTTTTTCATCATGTTCTTCTGTAATAGTATTTCCTTCTTTCTCTTTTAAAGGAATTCCATCAGGTAGAAGTTCTTCTTGGAGTTCATGGGTGATTTCATTTGCTCCAGCCCTCACCACAGTTTCGATCATCTGTTCAAATGGAAATAGTTCAATTTTCGGATAGTGAAGAAAATTCGCACGGGCAGTCCATTGATGACGAAGGAGGAGAGATTGAGTTTCCTGTATCCGCACATCATCAGATCCGTAGAGAAGGATGCGGGATGGGAGAACGTCAGCGTCCGTACAGGCTTTCAGTCCATTTTCAATATCTTCCCCTTCTGCCTCTGTTTTTGGGACGGATATGGAAAATGCAAGTCTGCCGACCCGGTAAATGCTGATATCAAAATTTCTCTCTGTGGCTCCAATGAGGATCACGCTGGTCGGAATCCCTTCCGTTTTCCGTAAAAAATGAGCAATGCTCGTTGATAA
>Ga0172379_10009253_pt1 | contig 12195 bp, 14 predicted proteins | sample GrowelOW334metaG_FD_119756 | JGI IMG/M metagenome (GOLD analysis project Ga0172379, IMG submission 119756) | Groundwater microbial communities from an aquifer near a municipal landfill in Southern Ontario, Canada - Groundwater well OW334 metaG | ecosystem: Environmental > Aquatic > Deep... | reverse complement strand
ACCTTGACACGGTAGAGGTCGGCGGTTCGAAACCGCCCGCGCCTACCAAATCCCGCACCAGAGGGGCAATGCTCGCTGGTGCTTTTTCTTTGGAGGGGCTATGCCAGATATCCAGTTGCCGGATGGTAGTCGTCGTCAGTTCGCAGAGCCTGTGAGCGGGCTGGCGTTGGCGCGCACGATCGGCAGCGGGCTGGCTAAGGCTGCGGTAGCCATGCGGGTCAACGGCACCCTCAAAGACCTTTCGGCGGTGCTGGATCAGGACGCTGAAGTGGCGATTGTTACCCGCGACAGCGCAGATGGTCTGGAGGTGATCCGCCATTCGACGGCGCATTTGCTGGCACAGGCGGTGCAGTCTCTTTATCCGGAAGCCCAGGTCACCATTGGACCGGTCATTGATAACGGTTTCTACTATGACTTTGCCTTCCCGCGTGGTTTCACGCCAGAAGATCTGGAAACTATCGAAGAGCGGATGCGCGCGCTGGTCAAAGAAAATCTCCCGGTGCAGCGTGAATTACTCTCCCGTGAAGACGCCGTTGCCCTCTTTGAAAAGATGGGCGAAGACTATAAGGTTGAAATCATTCGTGCCATTCCAGAAGGCGAGTTGTTGAGTTTGTATCGCCAGGGGGATTTTGTGGACCTGTGTCGTGGTCCTCATGTGCCATCGACCGGTACTTTGGGAGCATTTAAGTTGCAACGGGTAGCGGGTGCCTACTGGCGCGGTGACTCTCGTAACCCCATGTTGCAGCGTATTTATGGTACAGCTTGGGCGCAGCAGAAAGACCTTGACGCCTATCTCCAGCAACTGGCGGAGGCCGAAAAACGGGATCACCGGCGCATCGGCACAGAGTTGGAGCTGTTCTCCATTCAGGAAGATGCCGGCGGTGGGTTGGTGTTCTGGCATCCCATGGGCGCACGAGTCCGTCGCATCATTGAGGATTTCTGGCGCGGTGCCCATGTCGACGCGGGTTACGATCTCCTCTATACGCCGCATATTGCCCACGAGCAGTTGTGGTATACCTCCGGGCACAAGGACTTTTACGCCGAATCCATGTTTGACCCGATGCAGGACGAGGGGCAGCCCTACCAGCTCAAGCCTATGAACTGCCCGTTCCATATCCTGATTTACAAGGACAAGCTGCATTCCTACCGGGATCTGCCGATTCGTTGGGCAGAATTGGGCACGGTATACCGCCATGAAATGTCGGGCGCCCTGCATGGCTTGATGCGGGTGCGTGGTTTCACCCAGGATGATGCGCACGTCTTTTGTCGGCCAGACCAGATAGAAGCAGAGATCGGTGCGGTGTTGGCGCTGGTCCGGAAAATTCTTGGCACCTTCGGTTTCAGCCAATATGAAATCAATCTGTCCACCCGTCCCGAGCACTCAGTGGGCAGTGACGAGATTTGGGAAGTCGCTACCCAGGCCTTGCGCAATGCCCTGGAGCGCGCCAGCCTGGACTATCAGGTGGACGCAGGTGGCGGTGCTTTCTATGGCCCTAAAATCGATCTGAAGATCCAGGACGCCATCGGCCGTAAGTGGCAGTGCAGTACCGTACAACTCGATTTTAATCTGCCAGAGCGCTTCGCCATGGAATATGTGGCGGAGGATGGCGCGCGTAAGGTGCCCATCATGGTGCATCGCGCCATCTTCGGCTCCATCGAGCGTTTCTTCGGTGTACTCATTGAGCATTATGAGGGCAAGTTCCCGGTCTGGCTCGCTCCTGTACAAGCTGTGGTGCTGCCCATTAGTGAGCATTATACAGAGTACGCGGAGTCGGTAAGTGACGTATTGGTGAAACGTGGCATCCGGGCAGAAACGGACTTGAGAAACGAGAAGATAGGTTATAAGATACGCGCCCATACTTTGCGTAGGGTGCCCTATCTGCTGGTGGTCGGGGAAAGGGAAAAAGAAGCGGGTACGGTGGCGGTGCGGGATCGAAATGGCCAGGATCTCGGCACCTTTACCATAGACGCTGTGGGAGCCGCTCTGCAGAAAATGGATCGGGAGCGGGTTAACACCCTGGAGTGGCAAGGCTAGCGAGGAGGATAAGGCGATCGCGACAGAGAAAGAAGTGAATATCAATCGGGAAATTACCGCAGCGCGGGTCCGGTTGATAGGCGTCGAGGGAGAACAGTTAGGTGTGCTATCCTTTATGGAAGCCATCGCTGCTGCAGAGGAAGCCGAACTGGATCTCGTCGAGATCGCTCCGCAAGCTGATCCTCCCGTATGCCGGATTATGGACTACGGAAAGTTTCGCTTTCAGGAAAGCAAACGCCAGCATGACGCAAAACGTCGGCAGAAACAGACACAGGTGAAGGAAATTAAATTCCGCCCCCGTACGGATGATGCCGACTACCAGATCAAGTTGCGCAATATTTTGCGTTTTATTGAAGATGGAGATCGTGCAAAAATCACCTTGCGTTTTCGCGGTCGTGAAATGTCGCATCCCGAATTGGGCATGGAAGTGCTTAACCGGGTTGAAAAGGATTTAACTGAAGTGGGTGTGGTTGAACAACGGCCCCGCATGGAAGGGCGACAAATGGTGATGATTGTCGCACCGCGGAAAAAATAGGAGACCATCGTGCCAAAAATGAAAACCAATCGTGGGGCGGCCAAGCGCTTTAAGCGTACCGGCTCCGGTAAATTTAAGCATCGTCAGGCTTTTTTGAACCACATTCTGACGAGTAAGACGACCAAGCGGAAGCGCCACCTGCGCCATACCTTGGTTACTTCGGGTAGCGATCAGGCCGCATTGCGGCGCATGCTTCCCTACGGTTGATGATAGAGGAGCAGTACCATGTCTAGAGTAAAACGTGGCGTAACCGCCCACGCCCGTCACAAGAAAGTTCTGGCCCGTGCGAAGGGCTTTCGTGGTCAGCGTAAGAGCAATTATCGCATCGCCCATCAGGCGGTGATGAAGGCGCTGACCTATGAGTATCGTGATCGCCGGACTAAGAAGCGCGATTTTCGCAGTTTGTGGATTGTGCGTATCAATGCAGCAGCGCGTTCTGAGGGCGTGACCTACAGCCGTTTCATGAATGGTCTGCTGCGCGCGGGTATCCAGCTCGACCGCAAGGTGCTGGCGGATATCGCCGTGCGTGACAAGGCGGCCTTCTCCCGTCTCGTCGAGGTAGTCAAAGGCCAGTTGGCAGCTTGACGGTGGCGAAGGCTATGGCGATGTCTTTGCAATCCATAGCCTCCGTCGCGGAGGCCGCCCGAGAGATCGCGGCGGCCTCCGACCTCAATGCCCTGGAACAGATCCGCCTGCAATGGCTCGGTAAGAAGGGTGTTCTTACCCAGGCCATGCAGCAACTTGGCCAGTTGTCGCCCGAAGCGCGGCGAGAAGCCGGGCAGTTGCTCAATGAGCGCAAGTCCGAAGTGCAGTTGCTTCTGCAGAAACGCAAAGCAGGGCTCGAAGCAGCGGTTATTCAGGCACGCCTACAGCAGGAACGGCTCGACGTGACGCTGCCGGGGCGGCGGGAAGCATGGGGCAGTGCGCATCCTGTTCGCCAGACTCTGGAGTGGATCGAACATTATTTTTCCGGGTTGGGTTTTGAAACCAGCGATGGTCCCGAAATAGAGGATGACTACCACAATTTTGCTGCGCTCAATATTCCGGAAGATCATCCGGCGCGGGCGATGCATGATACTTTTTATCTGGATGCGGCGTGTCTCTTGCGCACCCAAACCTCGACGGTTCAGATTCGGTTTCTAGAAACTCACCAGCCCCCCCTGCGTATGATCGCCACTGGTCGAGTGTACCGGCGCGACTCCGATGTTACCCACACGCCGATGTTTCACCAGGTCGAGGGCCTGTTGCTCGACGAACATGCCAGTTTCGCCGACTTGCGCGGTTTATTAGCGGATTTCCTCCAGGAGTTTTTCGCAAAGCCTGATCTCCCAGTACGCTTCCGTCCATCTTACTTCCCCTTCACGGAGCCTTCCGCTGAAATTGATATCGGCTGCGTAATTTGCAGTGGATCTGGCTGCCGGGTCTGCAAGCAGACCGGTTGGCTGGAGGTGCTGGGATGTGGCATGGTGCATCCGGCGGTGTTGGCGGGTGCCGGCGTCGATGGTGAGCGCTTCAGCGGCTTCGCCTTTGGGATGGGTGTTGAGCGCCTCACCATGCTGCGTTACGGAGTGAATGATCTGCGACTCTTTTTCGAGAACGATCTGCGCTTCCTCAAACAGTTTTCCTGAGGGTTTACCATGCGCGTCAGTATACAATGGCTTCGTGAATTATTAGACACTTCCTGGGATACGGAAGAAATTGCCCGACGCCTGACCATGGGCGGTATTGAGGTGGAGGCCGTTGAGGACGCCGCACCGCCTTTTCAAGGGGTGGTCGTTGCGTCCGTTCAGTCCATTGCACCCCATCCGGACGCCGGTAAACTGCGGGTGGCGCAGGTGGATGCGGGCGACGGGCAGCTACGCACTGTTGTCTGCGGGGCGGATAACCTGGCTGTAGGTCAGCGAGTACCTCTGGCTCTACCTGGCGCGCTGTTGCCCGATGGGCGTTCTATTGTTATCTCTGCGTTGCGTGGTATTTCTTCCGAGGGAATGCTTTGTGCAGCCGCGGAACTGGGGCTCGATGACGGCAGCAGCGGTTTGCTGGTCCTGGATGCGGATGCGCCGGTTGGAGCCAATCTGCGGTGTTACCTCGGTCTGGATGACCAGATACTGACCCTGGGGATTACCCCGAATCGCGGCGATGCATTGTCCGTAACCGGAGTGGCCAGAGAATTGTTCGCCCTCGGTGCGGAGGTTGTGTCCCGCCCAGTGAATGATGGCCCGACGCCGGCATGGAGGATGGTGGGTCTGGACAACGCGGTCCCTGATAATGGAGGCTTCGCTCCGCACATTGCTGCAAATGCGCAAAACGCCTGTCCTTCCTATACTGCCCTATGGATAGAGGGTGTTCCTGAACGGCTGCCGGACCATTTACGTGAGCGTCTGCGCCGTGCGGGGCAGCGCTGTATCCACCCGGTAGTGGATTTGCTGAATCTGCAAATGCTCGAAACGGGGCAGCCTCTGCATGCGTTTGACGCCGATACCCTGCAAGGCGGACTCAACGTGCGTTGGGCGCAGGCCGGGGAGATTCTCGATGCCCTGGATGGCCGGGATCTGCCGCTCAAGTCCGATATGTTGGTGATTGCCGACAGCGCCGGTCCGGTGGCTCTCGCAGGTATTATCGGTGGACGGCGTACCGCGGTAACGGCAGGGACGCGTTGTATTGTTCTGGAGTCTGCTTTCTTCCAGCCTAAGGCTATCCAGGGGCGTGCACGCCGCTTGGGCTTGCAGACGGATGCCGCCATGCGCTTCGAACGTGGCGTGGATTTCGCCTTGGGGCCGGTAGTGGCCAGCAGTACGCTGCAGTGTCTCGCGACGCTGGGTACGGCACAGTTGCGGACAGAGCGATCCTGCACCGTCCTGGGGCAGTTACCCGAGCATATGCCGATCCCCTTGCGTCGTGCCCGACTGGCACGCATCCTGGGCATGGATTACGAAGATACTGTGGTCGAGGCAGTCCTCACCCGTCTCGGGCTGAGTGTCAACAGGACACACGATGGTTGGCACGCGCGTTCTCCGAGTCACCGCTTTGATCTGCACATTGAGGCAGACCTGATTGAGGAAGTGGGCCGAATATACGGCTATGAGCGATTACCCGCTCATCGTCCGAAGGGCACATTGCAACCCTTGCCCATGGCGTGGGGACCGCAGTCAGCCACCTTGCGTGGTGTTTTGCAAGCACGTGATTATCATGAGGTGATCACCTACAGTTTTGTCTCCCGTCAGGCGCAAGATTTGTTCACGCCGGGTGCCGACGCACCCTCCCTGCTCAACCCCCTGTCCGCAGATTTGGCCGTCATGCGCGCCAGTCTCTGGCCGGGTTTGATGCAGGCGCTTCAGTTTAATGTGAAGCGGCAGCAGGAACGGGTACGGATTTTCGAACTAGGACGAGTGTTTTCTGCAAATGGGCAACGCCTTGTCTTGGGCGGATGTATTGTCGGGACAGCGGATCGGGAAAGTTGGGCGCAGCCGCAGCGTACGGCTGATTTCTACGACCTGAAAGGTGACGTGTGTGCTTTGCTCGCGCTTTGGCCGGATACGGAGTTTACTTTCCGATCGCTGGGCGATTACCCGGCTTTACATCCGGGGCAGGTCGCAGAAATCTGTGTGGAAGATCGGCGGGTAGGTATGTTGGGTGCGTTACATCCGACGCTTGCGGCGGAGTATGACCTGGACAAATCACCATTTTTCTTCTATTTGGATATGGAATGGTTGAGTGGCCTGACGAATGTCTCCAGGTTCACATCCTTGTCGCCATTTCCGGCGTTGCGGCGGGATATGGCCTTAGTCATTCCGCAGGACATTCTGGCGGGGACGGTGCTGAACGCCATGCGGGTAGCAGCATCGGGTATTGTGCAGCAGATCACGATTTTTGATCGCTATCAGGGACCTTCTCTGACAGTGGGAACGTACAGTCTGGCTTTTGCGCTGCTCTTGCAGGATGCTGAGCGGACGCTGACCGAGACAGACGTAGAAGTAGAAATGGACCGGTTGCTGGTTGCCGTGCGGCGACTCGGTTCCATCGAACTCAGGGCATAAGGAGAATAATATGGCGGTTACCAAAGCAGAAATCGTGGATATGCTGTTCGAGACTATGGGTCTTAATAAGCGGGAAGCCAAGGGCATTGTCGAAGCCCTTTTTGATGGTATTCGTGAAAATTTGGCGCAGGGCGAAGAGGTGAAGCTTTCGGGCTTTGGTAACTTCACGTTGCGCGACAAAAATCCGCGTCCCGGGCGCAACCCGAAGACGGGTGTGGAAATTACCATTACAGCGCGGCGCGTAGTGACTTTCCATCCGAGCCAAAAGCTCAAAGCCTACGTAAATGGTAGCGAACCAGACAACGGTTAAGGGAAAGGCGGGCAAAGACCTCGCGCCACTCCCGGAGATACCGGAAAAGCGGTATTTCTCCATTAGCGAGGCGGCCCTGCTCTGCGGGGTGAAGGCGCATGTGCTGCGCTACTGGGAGCAGGAGTTTCCTCCGCTGAGTCCACTGAAAAGAAAAGGTAATCGGCGTTATTATCAGCGTCGTGATCTGTTGCTGGCGAGACAGATTCGCGCCCTGCTGTACGGTGAAGGCTACACGATCCATGGCGCGCGTGAACGGTTGCAAGAACTGATGCGTGCCCCCCGCAGCGCGCCCCAGGAAGAAAATCGTGGGCAACTGAATCTGGAGATGACGGATCTCTCTGGCGGCGTTATAGAGGACCGCAAACGCTGGCAATACTTGCGCGGGGAGTTATTGGCATTATTGGATTTGTGCGGTCACAGGCATTGACCTGGGCGGCGTTTTGGCAGTACATTACGGCTTCTCGCGGGGCGTAGCGCAGCCTGGTAGCGCACCTGAATGGGGTTCAGGTGGTCGGAGGTTCAAATCCTCTCGCCCCGACCAATTAATCCAAGAATTACCCACCCTTCTTCAATTCGCCAACAATATACGTTGTCCATATTGTGATGTTGGCAGGTCTTTCGTCAGTGCAAAGACACTCTTGCAAAATATGACGTCACGTTTACTGTAAGTCTTGTCATCATCAATGCAAGGCCGGTCATTTCCTGATATCCCAGAGTCTGCTGATACCAGACTTGGATGCGGGGGTGTATGGGCCGCTTCTTCAGTAGCCCCTGGCCGGCAACGGAGGAGGCGAGACTGGTCAGGATGTGCTTCTGATCCATCTTTTCTGCCACCGCTAACAGTCGCTCCATGACGCCGGTACGGGAAGTGGTGCGGTCTGCGTGTCCTTCGTGAAAACGCGCCAACGCGGTACAATCACTGCGAACGATCTGGAAAGGGTGATCCATGAATCCATCTAAAGAACACTTGATCATTTTCGACACCACTTTGCGCGATGGCGAACAGTCGCCGGGCGCGGCCATGACGCGCGACGAAAAATTGCGCATCGCCAAGGCCCTGGAGCGCCTGCGCGTGGACGTCATCGAGGCAGGATTTCCCGCGGCCAGCAACGGCGATTTTGCGGCGGTGCAGGCTATCGCCGCAGCGGTGAAGGACAGCCGTATCTGCGCCCTGGCCCGCGCTCGGGACGAGGATATCCGCCGTGCCGGGGAGGCCATTGCCGGAGCAGCGGCGGGGCGCATCCACACCTTCATCGCCACCAGCCCGGTACATATGCAGGCCAAATTGCGCATGTCCCCTGACGAGGTGCTGGAGCGAGCGGTCGCTGCGGTGAAGCTCGCTCGGCGATATTGCGATGATGTGGAGTTCTCGCCGGAGGATGCCGGGCGTTCCGAGGAGGATTTTCTCTGCCGAGTCATTGAGGCGGTGATCGACGCCGGGGCGCGTACCATCAATATTCCGGATACGGTGGGCTACAACCTCCCTGATCGTTTCGGGCAGCTCATCGCCAATCTGCGCGCGCGTATACCGAACGCCGGTCAGGCGGTCTTTTCCGTCCATTGTCACAACGATCTTGGGTTGGCGGTGGCCAACTCCTTGTCGGCGGTACAGCATGGGGCGCGGCAAGTAGAATGCACCATCAACGGGCTGGGCGAGCGGGCTGGTAATGCCGCCCTGGAGGAGATCGTCATGGCGGTGCGTACCCGCGCTGATATTTTCCCCTGTGATACCCATATCGATGCCACCCGGATTGTGTCCACCAGCAAGCTGGTGTCCACTATCACCGGTTTCCCGATTCAACCCAACAAGGCCATCGTTGGGGCCAATGCCTTTGCCCACGAGTCGGGTATCCATCAGGACGGTGTGCTCAAGCACCGGGAGACCTACGAGATCATGCGCGCCGAGGACGTGGGCTGGGCGGCAAACCGCATGACCTTGGGCAAGCTCTCGGGCCGGGCGGCGGTGCGGGCGCGCCTGGAGGCCCTGGGTATTCAATTGGACAAGGATGCCCTCGACATGGTTTTCACACATTTCAAGGCGCTGGCCGACCGCAAGGCGGAAATCTTCGATGAGGACTTGCAGGCCCTCGTTAATGAGGACCTCCAGGAGGAGCAGGCGGAACGCTATCGCTTGGGTTACCTGCGTGTTTGTTCGGAGATGGGCACCCGCCCGGAGGCGACGGTGGAGGTCATGGTGGAAGGTGTGGCTAAGACCGCCATGGCCGTGGGTGGAGGGCCGGTGGATGCGGCCTTCAAGGCCATCGAAGCGGTGACGGAGAGCGGTACGCAATTATTGCTGTATTCGGTCAATGCCATCACGACTGGCACCGACGCCCAAGGGGAAGTCACGGTGCGTCTGCAGCAGGATGGCCGCATCGTGAATGGTCAGGGGGCGGATACGGACATTGTCATCGCCAGCGCCAAGGCCTATCTCTCGGCCTTGAACCGTTTGCAAAACCCTCAGGGGAGGCGGCATCCGCAGATCTAGGGCGTCGGGCCCCTCTTCCGCAATCTCCTGAGGGCGTTCTCGATGCCCGGAGGAAACAATGTGAGATCCTCGCTTGAGGAGGTAAAGGGGTGTGTTAAATCGTCTCGGACAGGGAAAATGGCTGGCGCCAGCCCATTAGCGGCTGGCGTGGAGCATGCCTTGGCGATATATCCTACCCGGTTGCTCGTGGAGTTGGACTTGCTTTTTTGGCTGGCCGATTCGTGAGCACGTCCGTTTTTTCGCCTGTCTGGCCAGGTGATTGAGGAGAAGTGCATGGAAACGGTATCGGAGCTGGGCTTTTGGCAGCGGATGGCGAATACCCCGGGTGAAGTCATTCTGTTTTTCAGCTCGGCGGGTTGTCATTCCTGCCGGATCTGGCGCAAGTTGCTCGGTGATTTCGAGTCTACCCATGACGGAGTGGCAGTGTGGGAGGTGGATGCGGGTGTGGACATGGGGATCACCCAGGAATTCAATGTATACCATCTGCCGGCGTTGTTTTTGTTTCGGGATGGGCAGTACCAGCGTCCCATACAGGTAGAGGCGCGGGTTCATGCCCTGGATCGCTGGCTGCGTGACCACGCGCAGCTGCCTGCGGAGGAGATGCCGTGAGGGTATGGGATCCGGACGGCTGGCACAGCCATGCGCGACGGGCGCCGTCGCCCTACCATGACGAACGTCCGGCGAATACGGCGGTGGACCTACTGGTCGTGCACGCCATCAGCTTGCCGCCTGAGGGCTTTGGCAGCGGTGACGTGCAGCGGTTTTTTATGGGAACCTTGGACTTTAGCAGCCACCCTTACTACGACAAACTGCGCGATATGCGGGTCTCGGCCCACTTTTTCATCGAACGGGACGGCACCTTATGGCAGCATGTCGGGGTTTTTCAGAGGGCCTGGCACGCCGGGGTGTCTGAATGGCAAGGGCGTCCCGCCTGCAATGATTATAGCGTTGGCGTCGAACTGGAGGGTAGTGAAGGCACGGCGTTCATGCCGGTCCAGTATCATGGCCTAGCAGCGTTGGCAATAGATTTGCGGGCGCTCTTGCCGGCCATGGGCCCCGAGCGCATGGTAGGGCATTCGGACGTTTCACCCGGTCGTAAATGGGACCCCGGTCCTGGTTTTTCCTGGCCCCGTCTGGCAGAGCTATGTAAAGATGGCGGAGATACGGCAAGCTTTCAGGTGTGACAGGCAGCGGGGTGTCGTTCCGGAATTGTTGGGGCCGGGAGACCGCTACGAGCTCTTGATGCCCGAAGCCTCTGTAGTAGTTTCTGCGCCAGCGCCCTGACCGCTCTCGTTGTAACCATAAAACTTGACGCCGCGGATGATTTTGCCGCGGCCTTGGCTGATCCGGTGCAGATTGCTGTCGCGCAGGGAATACACGCAGCCGCAGTATTCCTGCTGATAAAACTGCTCGCGCTTGGCGATGTCGATCATTCGTGCGCTGCCGCCACCCTTGCGCCAGTTGTAGTCCCAGTACCATAACCCGACATGGCGCGCTGCCGCCCGTTGTCCACAGCCGTTGATCTGGGCCATATCCTTCCAGCGGGAAATGCCGAGGGTGCTGGAAAAGACGCTGAAGCCGTGTTCGGCGGCATAAAGAGCGGAGCGCTCGAAGCGCATATCAAAACAGGCGGTGCAACGTTCGCCGCGCTCCGGTTCCCATTCCAGTCCCTGCACACGGCTGAACCAGTTATCCTTGTCATAGTCGAGGTCAACGAAGGGGACACCCAGTTGTTCGGCATAGCGGATGTTCTCTTCTTTGCGTAACGCGTACTCGGCCTGGGGATGGATATTGGGATTGTAGAAGAGCACGGTGAAATCAATGTCAGCCGCGCGGATATCATCCATGATTGGACCGGCACAGGGCGCGCAGCAGGAGTGCAGCAGGATCTGTCGGCTGCCGTCGGGAGTTTGCAACGGCGTGGCAGGTTTTTTGGGCATGGAACAGTTCCCTGACGAATGGCGACCTCGATGGCGCAAGAATAGCGCTTTGTACCGGTCTTGCCAAAGGGCGGATAACAATGGGACGCAATTTGCGTGGGGTGCGGAAAACACCCTGGTCCTGGACCTGCGCCGAGCACACATGACCGCCAATGACAATGCACAAGGGGGTTACGCTAGCAACCACCCCGATGCTGAGACCAGCAACTGCGCGATGCCTGCGGCCCTGGTTATTGCGCAGGACGTAAAAGCGGGCGCATGCCTTCCCGGACCTGGCGTTGAATGAACGCGGCGCGACCAGGTTCGCGCTTGTCCAGTTCAGCGGCACACTGGGAATCAGTCAGTGCGGCGGCGCTGAGCATGACTTCTAACTCACAAGTATCCACCTTGGGGTCGGTGAGTGCAGTCGGCGCGACATTCATCTGATCACCAACCTGCCAGAACATCCGCGCATTCCACATACGCAGGCGCACGTCGGGGTTCTGAAAAAGTTCTACGCAACGGCTATTGAGGGCCTTGGGGTCCACTGTCATCCTCCTGGTTAAACGGATAAAGCTATCGCCTGTTATGGCGGACATGCTTAAGCATACCCGAAAAATGTGCCCCGAGGGGAGGTTTTTGTGGATTGAAGTATTCCATGCCCGGATAGATTCCGTGCAAAAATAAAAAACCCCGCACCGGGCGGGGTCATTTTGCGCGTCAAACTGAATCAGGCGGAAGCCATCTTCATATTGATATTTTGATTGGTGGCGAGTTCGGGGTTGTAGAGGTATTCCACATTGCCCTGTTCCACCTGCTTGAGATATTCCTGGAAGTCGGCCTTGGCCTTGTCCCAGCTGATGCCCATCTT
>Ga0172379_10009252_pt1 | contig 12195 bp, 1 predicted proteins | sample GrowelOW334metaG_FD_119756 | JGI IMG/M metagenome (GOLD analysis project Ga0172379, IMG submission 119756) | Groundwater microbial communities from an aquifer near a municipal landfill in Southern Ontario, Canada - Groundwater well OW334 metaG | ecosystem: Environmental > Aquatic > Deep... | reverse complement strand
CTGGTGAAAACCGTACAGCAAGAACAGGGAGATACCCGAAAGAGTTTTGTCCGCATTGGTCTTTCGGCTACCCAAAAACCGCTGGAACCGGTCGCACAGTTTCTTGGCGGTATGGAATGGAAAGAGCACTCGCTAGTCCCACGCAATGTGGTCATCATTGATGCCGGATATAGAAAACAGGTTGATTTGAAGGTAATTTGTGCGGCACGCGATTTTTCTGAAATGCCGATGGATAGCATCTGGTCACTCATTTTTCCCCAATTGCTGCAGTTGATCCGGGAACACCGAACAACATTGATCTTCGTCAATAACCGAAGGCTTGCGGAGCGTGTGGCAGCACGGCTCAACGAACTAATACTGGGAATTCAGGATACAACGAACAATTACGCTGTACCTTTCTCGATCAACAGAGAACGTTCATTAAAAAAAGAGCCGGGTGGAAACATTTCTGCTCCAAACATTTCCGAAACTGAAACCTCACCGATCACCGTCTTTGCATATCACGGAAGCATGTCGCGCACCGTGCGGGAGCAATTGGAAACAGATTTGAAGCTCGGGAAACTCCGCGTGTTGATCACCACATCCGCGCTCGAGCTCGGCATTGATATCGGCACCGTCGATCTTGTCGTGCAGATACAATCTCCAAAAGGGATTGCACGCGGATTGCAGCGGGTTGGGCGATCTGGTCATTTGGTGAATGCCAACAGCAAGGGAAGATTGTTCGTCACCCACCGCGAGGATTTGGTGGAAAGTGCGGTCGTTGCAAAAGGCATGACAGAGCATGCCATCGAACGCTCTATGATCCCACAAAATTGTCTGGACGTGCTCGCGCAACAGATCGTTGCCATGGTTGGGATCGAAGAGTGGAATGTGGAGGAATTATTTGATCTCGTTCGACAATCGTACTGCTACCGTTCGCTGGGTGAAAAAGTCTATCATTCAATCTTGGAAATGCTGGCGGGCCGATTTACCAACGATGCGTTTCGCGAGCTGCGGGCACGCATCATCTGGAACAAATTGCACAATCAGCTCTCTCCGCTTCCCGGTTCCTCGCTGCTTGCCATCACCAACGCGGGGACAATTCCGGACCGGGGATATTTCGGTGTCTACCTGGAAGATCTGAAAACAAAAGTAGGAGAGGTTGACGAGGAATTCATCTACGAAAGTCGTGCAGGCGATACGTTCATCCTCGGCTCCAATGTCTGGAGGATGATGAATATCGATGCAAATAAAGTGATCGTTTCCCCGGCTCCCGGGCAGCCGGCACGGATGCCGTTCTGGCGCGGCGAAGGGATTGGCAGAACATATGAACTCGGAGTACGCATTGGAGAATTCATCGAACTGATGTCGAATAAGGACCGTGCCAGTCAGGCAGCCTATTTAGGAGACTTCCCGGTGGACGCAAATGCTACTCGCAATATCATCAGTTATCTGGAAGAACAGCACGGTGCAACTCATATCGTTCCGTCCCACAAAAATATTGTGATAGAAGGATTCAGGGACGAAGTTGGTGATCCCCGGATCGTCGTCCACTCCTGTTACGGCAAAGGTGTTAATGGATTGCTCGGCATTGTCCTCTCCTATGTTCTTCAGCAGCGGTTGAACATTGAAGTACAGATGCTCTATAATAACGACGGCATTCTGTTCCGCTGCTCGGATGCAGAACGGTTGCCGCTCGATCTTTTCACTGGTATCACTCAGCATACTGCACAAGAAATTGTACTGCAGGAGATTCCGTCGTCTCCTTTATTCGGTGCACTCTTCCGGCAGAACGCCGAACGTGCGCTCCTGCTGCCGAAAGGCACTCCGGGAAGGCGCCGGCCGTTCTTTCTACAGCGACTCAAATCAGCGGACCTGCTGCAAATCGTGCGTCAATATAATGACTTTCCCATCGTCATCGAAACAATTCGCGAATGCCTGACTGATGTACTGGATTTTGAGCATTTCAAAGAAATCATTGCGGCGATCGAATCCGAAGAGATCCGGATCCACACTGTACAGAACGAAACACCTTCTCCGTTTGCATCGACACTGTTGTTCGATTTTGCAGCAGTGTACATGTATGAATGGGACGACCCTAAACAAAACGCACGTCAGCAGAGTACACTACTGAACAGAGAACTTCTTGCCGAGGTTGTGGATCTGGAGGCGTTACGGACTGTCGTCCGGAATGATGCCGTGGTAACAGTGGAAGAACAATTACAATTCACCGCATCAACACGGCGGGCACGGACACCGGAAGAATTAATGGAAGTATTTCTGCGCCTGGGAGAACTGTCCGAGACGGAAACGACACACAGGGTAACGGACACGGCATTTACCGCTACTCTGTTATCGCGCGGTATCATAGTGCCGGTTTCAATCGGCACCCGTACGTTTTACATTTCCGCGGAAGAGGTCCCGCTCTATCGCCCTATCAGCAGCATTGATGCGGACATCATCGCGCAGCTGCCGGATGATCTCCGGAACGCCCGGTTCGAACGAAATGAGGCTCTGCGGTATGTCATTATGCGAATGCTCCGGTCCCATGGAGTACTGAGCACTGATGAAATTGCAGGCCGTTTCGCACTTTCTATTGAAGAATGCGAAAGAATTCTTCAAACACTTTCTGGGACAGAAAATATTCTCCACGGCATTCTATCAACTGCCAGCACAACCGAACAATGGTCCTACCGTCCTAATCTCGACAGGATTCATCGTGCTTCGATCTCTATTCTACGCAAGGAAATCAAACCGGCCACAATCCCGGAATTCACACAACTTCTGCTGCAATGGCAGCATCGTCATCCATCTGCACAAATGAATAACGAGGACGACATTGGTGATATTCTGGATGTGTTGCAGGGTTGCGCATTGCCGTCCGAGCTGTGGGAAGTGGAAATTCTTGGCAGCAGGTTTCAACGGTATGAAGGACGGATGCTTCGACAATGCACACAACGCGGAGAATATTACTGTATCGGAACGGACAGTGGAAGATCGTTATGGATCCGTCGTGGCGAGGGCATGGTCTTCATGGCACCAAAAGATCAGGCAGTGGATGGACTATCCAAGCACAGCGTGGAAATTTATCAATGTATTAGAGAGAACGGAGCCTCCTTCCTCTCCGATATCCGGGAAAACACCTCCTATTCTCTTGCGGCAATCAACCGGTCATTGTCAGAACTCTTCTGGCGGGGACTTATCACCAATGATATCGTGGACGAGGTGTTGCATATCAAACGATTCAGAACGACTGAAACAGAACTTCCTGCAGAGCGGATCGAGATCATCAACCCCCGCAGGAACCCTCTTCGTTCTACGGCGATGAAAAGTGTCCGTACGGCATTAAAACAGGTCCCCGGCTGGAATGGCCGCTGGTCTCTTGTTCATACTAAAAGTATCCTCGGTGCATCCGTGAGCGATGAAGAAAAAATTCGTCATCAGGCAGTTCAGTTATTAAACAGGTATGGAATCGTCGCGCGGGAGGTCGCAAAACGGGAAGAGAATCTGCTCCCTTGGTCCCTGCTGGCGATGGAATTCCAACGAATGGAAATGCGGGGGGAAATTCGCCGTGGATATTTTGTGGAAGGACTTTCCGGAATGCAGTTTGCGCATCCCGATGCCGTCCGCATTATCGACGAAATCAAGGCACGTCCGGCAAAGAACGATCCTCCGATTGTTCTCAATTCCTGTGATCCAGCCAATCCCTACGGTTTCGGAATCGATTCTTCAGCATTTTTCGATCCTTCGGTCCGGATCGCCAGAATGCCGGGAAACCATATCATCCTTCATAACGGCACTCCAATCGGATGGATTGAGAATTTTGGTGCAAGGCTTTTCCTGCAATCAGTGACGGATGCACTACGCCAGGGATTGATACAATACATCCAACTTCTACGCAGTTCTTATCCGGATAGAAATGAGATTATCATCGAGTACTGTAATACACTCCGTCCATCGGAGTCGCCGGCTGCAGAATTGCTGACGTCGCTCGGCTTCTATCGTGACAGGATGCAGACGTTGCGGCTGGAATTGCGGTGATACTATGCTCTGGATGTGCTTCAGTTCGCACATCCAGAGTGGATAGAAAGAGGAAGTATTACTTCAGTATTACCATCTTGCGGGTCTGCACAAAACGATTGTTGGGATTGATAACATCGACTGCGTCAATGCTATAAAAATAAAGCCCCGACGACAGTGTTGAAGCCGAAATTTGATGTAGATACACGCCCCCCTCTAATTCTTTGTCGATTGGCGTTTCGATAACTTGTCCCAACGTATTGACAATGTGCAACACCACTTTGCTCCGATTCGGCAGGTCAAAATGGATGGTTGTTGAAGGGTTAAACGGATTGGGGAAATTTTGGCTCATCGCATATGCTACAGGAATACTTCTCTGTTGGGCGGACACAGCTACAACGAATCCAATGTCAAACTTCCATGCAGCCGTATCTGATCCGGATGCATAAACGAATGAATTGTCTTCATCCACAGCTTTCACATTCCAGAAATATCTCGTATTTGATTTTAAAGGTTCATTTGCCGGCACGGTATAAAACGAATCGGTTACAATCTGTGTCACTATGGCTGGTGATGATATGCTGTCGGCGGCATAGGCCAATTCATAGTGAATCCCGCCATTATGGTCTTTATCGAAAGATCGAGTCCATTGAAATGTCGGCGTCGTTGCGGTTTCATTGAGCACCGCACCTTTTGCTGGGGCTAGTAAGGAAAAGTTTTCCGGAAGATCATTCACCCAATTTACCGTTATTCCTATCGAATCAATCACCGTTTCCAATCCATCGGATGCAGTAAAAATAATTGTATCAGTCCCTGACCATTCCGGTGCCAGCGTTGCGGTAACTATTGCACCGTTTTCAATTTGTAACGTAATCGCCTTAGCGTTGCAGAAAACGGAGTACTGCAGCACATCGTTGTCCGGATCATTAAATACAGCGCTCAGATCCGCGATGGTAAATGGTGGCGTATCTTCATCCACAACGATATCGGGAACGGCATTTGTAATTATCGGCGCGTGATTCGTATGTCCGACAAGATGGACTTTTGCAACATCACCATTCGTTGTCCAAGTCGGGCTGACAGGAGTTTTCACCGTTGCTTTATATCCATTGATCATAAATGACAGCAATTCGCCGGGAGACGCTCCTTCATCTACGGATGATGTTGTTGCATCATCTCTGTACACAGGCACCAATCCATATTTCCCTGATGCTGTTACGGTATACGTGCCGCAATGAACACCTTGCGGATCGAACACATCAATCACATCACCCGGTTGAACGGGGTTGCCATCGAACCATGTTGAGTCGCTCCAAAAACTGACCCACTCATTGGTTGCAATCACATCGGTTTGTATCGATGCGGAAACTGGCACTTCAACCACAGACTGATTCGCTGCATTGGTATAGAGGAGAACACTCCCGGACACGGCTCCAGAACCTAACGCCGGAGCAAACGCAATGTTGATGTTTGTATTTTCACCAGGATTAATCACCACGGAAACTGGTGTCGCCACAATACAATCCGGGAAATGATAATATGATTGCACAGAATCAATACGAAGTGGCTTCAACCCCACATTAGCGACTTGTATTGACTGCTGTGCAATCGTATGTAGTGCTACTGGTCCAAAGTCCAATGACAGTGGAGTAACTCCAATCAATGGTTCCTCAACAACCAAATTGATTTTTTTCACATCACCGTTCGATGTCCACATCGGCACAACCCCATTTTTACTAAAAGCCGGTTTGCCGTCAATGGTGAATGAAATTGTATCTCCAGGAATTGCTCCCTCATCACCCTGAGTTGATCCGTCGTCACGGTACACTGCCATCAAACCGTACGAACCGGACGTCGTCACGATATACTTCCCGCATACAACCCCATGCGGATCGTATGCGAGAATAACGGAACCGATAGGAATTGCATCATGGTTAACGGTACTGCTGTCACTCCAAAAACTCACCCATTCGTTGGTAGGGATTACCTGTGAATACAGCGAGGAGAAACAGCACAAACATATGAACGAGATGAACAATAGTTTTTTCATAGCATCCTCGCTTACTTTATCAATACCATTTTCATGGTTTTTTTGAAATCTCCAGCGGTTATGTGATAGAAATACACTCCAGAGGCGGCGCTCACACCGTCTTGTGTCTTTCCATCCCACTCTATACTGTAGAATCCAGCGGATTGGTGATTATTGACCACAGTCGCAATTTCCTCGCCGAGCATGTTGTAAATCTTCAATGATACGCTCGCATCCTTCGGCAATTCGTACCGGATGGTTGTGGAAGGATTGAATGGATTCGGGTAATTTTGACTTATGGAGAATGTTTTTGGCAGCGATCTCAAATCACCACCCAGCGCCGTGACAATAGTGCCGAAATTAAACACGTCTCCGAATTGCGTCCATCGAATTTCCGTCGGGACTTTTACCGTACCGATAAACAGAGACACTCCTTCATTCGGCACGGCACCTTCGTCGGTTTCTGTATTTGGATCGTCGCGATAGATCGGCAGTAATCCAAATTTGCCCGGTTGAGTCACTACATATTCTCCGCACACAACACCGTTTTTGTCAACAGCGGTTATTTTTGTGCCGACAGAAAGGAGCTCCCCATCCATTCGAATGTTGTCACCCCAAGTACTGATCCATTCATTCGTCGGAACAACATTGGTATGGGAATTACGACTGTCGTCACGACGGACGATTGTTGCGGTTCTGGAGTGCAACTCCAGAGGATTCTGATATGTCAATGTTTCGGGACTGGTTGTTTTAATCCAATAACCAAATCCCGGATTCAAGACATGCAGCGTATTAAATTCCGACGGGATTGAGGGATCATAGGTTAATCCACCACCGTCAAATCCCAACACAACCGACGTATGATTCATTACGCTTGCCAATGCATGTGCTGTGGAGTCGGATTGTTGTGGTAAATAACTGACCAGATTGAAACCTGATTCCAAGAAGATAGGCGACTGCATATCCACTGGTGTACCAATGACATCCAGCGCGGTAGCGGATGTCATCTTTAACCAGAATCCGTGGAAATGATCCATCGACTTGAGCGTATTGAATTCAGACGGTATTGCCGGATCGAACGTTAATCCGCCTTGTTCAAAACCAAGAGCCACCTTCAATTGGGAAAGAATCGGCGATAACAAAACGGTTGTGGAATCGATTTGTGTATCCACATTCCAACTGATAAGATTCCAGCCGGTATTCAACGGCAAGGTCATATGCTGTTCTTTGCTCAGTATAAACGTGCCGAATGTTTGCGGTGCTGCCCAAATGCTGCCGATCGGCAAAGAGCCGTTGAACCGGTAATAATAACTGCCGGGCACGTCGGAATCGTAATTGAATATCCATAGATTTACCGAATCACCATCAACGGCAAAGTATTCCGATCCCAATTCGATAGCAATTTCATACTGCAGATGGCCGCTTGTCATTGCCGCTTTTGCAGTTACACCGGCAGGATGTGCAATAGGTGAAGTAAACGACACGGAAGGATAATCGCCATACATACCTCGGAACATTGTCCATGTGGAATCATTCTGGTAATTGACCCAGAAATTCCCTTCCCGAGTCGTATTATCAGCATCCCACGTATGATTATTATCCGCATCGAAATAAATTCCAATTTCGTTGAAATCAGTGCCGGAGGTGTTGCTCATATCATCGATCGCCAGGTACAACATGGTCGATGTGTTCTTGATTTTCGCCTTAATTGGTTGTGGATTTCCATCAAGGTGAATGTCAACCGTCGTGGCATCGTTCCATTCGCCCGCTGCAATTATTCCATCGAGTGAAGGTTCTACAGATGCATACAACGACTGGTATGTTTGCCCTCCCATTTGCGGTGTCGCATTCATTTCCATCGAATAACCGCTCTCACCGTTACTATACATTGTCGTTACGACATAATAATATGTTTGTCCGTTCACGACATCGTAATCAACATAATCTCCATGGTCGCCATAGGTTCTCCCTGCAGTGAACACAGACGCGACAAAATCATACGGGCCTCCGGATGTAGCGCTTCTATACACATTAAAATGATCCACTGAGAGCGAAGCGGTAGAATGTTTGTCGTTAGTACGATTGGTCCGTGAGAGTTGGTCATTCAATAACTCCTGACCGCGTTTCTCTTTTCCAAGAGAATTCACTACCGTTTGCTTCGGCATCGTATTCCCCAACATCGGGATCGATAAGAGAGTCTTATCTGTCGAGATCAATACCGGGGAAATATTTGGATCAGATTCCAAATCCCATGTTAACGGAACGATTGCATCAAACCCATTTCCGGCAAAAACGTTCACGGGAGCAGGCAGTTGGACATTGAATTCGGTATACCGGATATCTTGTTGAAGATTGGTTAACGCATCATAGAGAATCGTCATTACGGTATATGTTCCAGGCGTCAGAGTTGTCGGCAGCATAAAGAATTCACTGAACGGTTCATCACCGGGACTAACCGTCAGCGTACGATTTGTACCTAGAATTATGTTATTACTTGGATCTACAATATCCGTTTCAACGCGAACAGACATTGGCAATGAATCTGTGTCAACTTCTTCATAAGTCCAAAGCGAGTCACCCGGACTATACGTGGATTTGTTCGTATTGACGAATCGGAAATGTGCCAATCCTGTTGCGCCGTTAATGACAAGCTGGCCCCAATCAACTGTTACAGCCCAATAACTGATATTCAAAACATCGATAAAGACCTGAACAAGATTCTTTCCGTTCGGTCCCGGAACAATCCATGCAGGATCGATAAAGAAGATCGATGTACTCCATTCTCCATTCGCTCCTGTGAGATAACCGATAAAATGTCCATTAAACACAACGGAATCCCGCTCTCCTGAATCCCAATCCACATCCCATACCATCATATTAAGTTGTGCAGAATTAATAGCGTCGGCGTCAACAAAAACATTGAATTCGATCGGCGCCCTGACATCATCGTTAAACAGATAATTATCCATGTCGAAATCGGGTATGCCGGCCAGAACATTGTTTTCGTTATCATCCGTAGTAAAATTGGGAAGCAGTTTTACCATCGATGCTTGAACTTGTACGTTGCTCTTAAACGGATCGTTGCTGGCAATGTTTATCGTTCCATGATACTCACCGGAGGCTAATCCGGTTCCGTCGAATGTCACTACGATTTCGATACTATCATTCGCCGCCACCGAACCACTCAACGGACTTTCTGTGAGCCAGCTGATGCTTGCAATCGACTGAGGTGACTTTCTATTCGCCGATTGCGGTACCGCCTTGGGATTTGACATCGCAGAACGAAGCGAAACCGGCGAATTGAGTTTAGCGCTCGGTTTCCCATCATTCATAGCACTGTTTTTTATCGCGATATTTTTTATGCGAACATTCTTTGTGCCAATCACGCCATTTGCTCGACGGACACCATCATTGTTCGCAAACTGTTTCATCACCATCGCCATCATGGTGTCGGAGATTGTGAAATCAAGCGGTTGAGTGCCAACATTTTTGATGAAGAAACTCATTGTTGTCGATGCATCGCCGGTAACAAAAGTATGCAATGAATCTTTTGTCACAACAATCGCAGGACGATTACCTGGCGTGACGGTGAGATGAACGGGAACAGTTTTTGAACTGTTCACAGGATCATTACTCGTAAACAATAACGTGGAAGTATATTGTCCAACAAATAAATTCGATGCATTAAGACCCAATTCAACATCTTGCGAGGTGTTCGAAAGCACCGTTCCAGAAGTAGGGTTAACTGTAAGCCATTGTGACTGACTCTGCAAAGAGTACGGAATCATATTGACGAGAATGTTCCCTGCGCTTTGCCCCACGCCGAAACCGAATTCCAATGTTTGACCGGATGCAATAACTTTTCCATTCCCCCAATTGTATTCAATGAGCGTAATATTGTTTTGATCATCGGTTGTTATGACGTGAACGTTAGCTCCAACATTACTAAAAAACACATGGCTAGCATACGTACCGTTGAATGGATTAGGAATTCCAGCAACAATCGGGTGAGTAACATCTATTATATGGTTTACATTCGAGAGCAAGCGGTGATATGGAATCCCACCCGGAAGTGTATACGTAGAAACAGATCCAGTTGAATTATCTGCGGCATGATATTCCAACACTCCGCCAGCGATTACAAAATCATTTATCTTAGCGCTATTCAGCTGCAACTGAGTATAAAAAGATGACGATTGATCGCTTGCAACAATTACGAGTTTATATTGAGAGAGTGATGTTGCCGATAATTGTGAAGAATTAAGAATATCATATGGAACTGCTAAGCTGTTTAATATTACCTGATTGGCATTAAATCCCCATGGATTTACATCCTGAATCAACAGTACTGTTGACGTTGGAGATAAATGAGGTTTTGTTAATTGTACCGATTTGTTGCCTTCTCGATATTCAGCACTGTTGCCGTCTATTTTCTTAGATTTATTGATAGCCAATTTTTCACGCAACACCTGTGACGCTGCAATATTCTGCGGCTGACCCAGGTTCCACGTTAAAGTTCCTTGACCTGTATTTCCAATGGTTAGTATTTGAATTGTACTATCACCTTCTTCAAGCGTAACCATTACGGAGTCGGGTGTCACCGTCAGTACCGGCGGGAAAACGCCTCGTCCTTGTAGAGTAACCGTGACATCTCCTTGAACTGTATCATTGTTCGATATTGTCAGCATACCATTGTACTCAAGGGAATCTGAGGGTATAAAAGTCACAATTATCGGTTGTGTCGCTCCGGGAGAGAGAGTAAAGTTGGTTATATTCGGAACAAATTCCGCAACTGTCGATACAATATTACTGACAATCAATTGATCACTTCCAGCATTATGCACGTTTATAGTATCTGTTTTAGTCAATCCGACAAATATTGTACCTGCGTTGATCGAATTAGGAGTAACCTCAATAATCGGATGACCAGTAACGTGCAGACTTGCAGGAACTTTTTTTGAACTCATTCCTGGATCATTACTTGCAATCAATATTTCTGTTCGATAATCCCCACCTAAAAGACCTGTTGCATTAAACGCAACTTCGACATTTTGTGTCTCTCCTGGCGGCACGGTACCAGATACTGGCGAAACATTCAGCCAATCCATTGATTCACTTACATAGAAAATAGCGTTAGCTAAAATCTTTGCACCATCGGTGTTACTATTCCATAATCCTGATATCACAGCATCGGACACAGGAAAGAACCCTAAATCAACACGTCGAACTTTTGATGGTCCGACATTATCTTTATAGACGATGAGCGGTTTCCCATTGTCCCAGTCCGCCACTTTAACAGCACCTGTTGAAACAGTAGTATTCGAAGGCCGGAATCCATATGAACCAGTTGTAAACGACGTAACTCCTTGCATAATCGGATGTGTCGGCTCATAAATGGTTCCTAACGATCCAGAGGTATATTCGGCAGACCCAAAATCGATCAACTTGTATGTTGAAAAATTTCCGCCGAGTTCACTGTTCGGGACACCGCTGGTTTCAAATATAGCGCAAACTACTCCGCCACCGGATTCAATATATTCAGCGACCACATTGCCCAGTGCTACTTTATCGGGCCATAAATAATCACTAAAAACAAGAACAGCTTTGAACGCCTGTAATTGCGATAGGGTCGGCACTACCGATCTTCCGTTTATTAATGTAATACTATTGAATTTACCGGTAGAGAGCAGTTTCGTACCGACATCTTGCACCCAATCAATATCTTCAGCATGGATAATTGCGATGTCAATACCTGAGGCAATTGTTGGGCTTTCCAAAGTGCTAATCGCTTGTTCTGATGTCCAATTTTGATTTCCATTGTTTTTCAATGATGGAGATACTGATGATACCTTCTGTCCGGCACGCGGTGGGACCGCAATGCTTCGCAATTGCTGCACAACGGTTTCAACATTCATGCGTGCGATAGATGTGGTGTGAGAAGTTATATTCCACAACAAATTTTTTGTTCCGATATTCCCTATCGTCATCAAATGCGTTATGCTGTCTCCTCCCCATAAAGAAACAACAAATGAATCGGGAGTGACGCTCATGGACGGCCGCGTAGAGTCATTATTAAAAAATACCGTCGGCAGATCGACTATTCCTGCTGTTAATGGAAGGATTCTATTCCCATATTGCCCTCCAGGTCCAACCGCTCCTTCCCAATG
>Ga0172379_10009251_pt1 | contig 12196 bp, 13 predicted proteins | sample GrowelOW334metaG_FD_119756 | JGI IMG/M metagenome (GOLD analysis project Ga0172379, IMG submission 119756) | Groundwater microbial communities from an aquifer near a municipal landfill in Southern Ontario, Canada - Groundwater well OW334 metaG | ecosystem: Environmental > Aquatic > Deep... | reverse complement strand
TGCTATATTACTTTTGTATAGGTCCTGTCGCAACAGGGCTTTTATTTTTAAAAACTTAATAATAAATGGCATCGCGCTAATTTGACGGTTGCGCGACGTGATTTCGCGAAATCAATGTTAGATATAAAAACATTCAAATCTGCTTTAGAACAATTAGAAGAAGAAAAGAAAATTCCAAAAGCAAAAATATTAGAAGCTATAGAACAAGCAATGGCTGCTGCTTATAAAAAAGATTACGGCAAAAAAGGACAAATCATCCGGGCTCGTTTTGATATGGAGACTGGTAAAACAGATTTCTTCCAAGTAAAAATCGTGGTAGATGAAACTATTGCTATTATGGATGGAGAAAAAAAACATGATGATGAATATTCTCTCAAAGACAATACTGATGAACGAGTACATTTTAATTCTGAACACCACATCCTTCTCGAAGATGCAAAAAAAATAAAGAAAGGAGCAGAGCTCAACGATGAAATCATTTTTCCATTGGAACAAAAAGATGATTATGGGCGTATTGCTGCACAGACTGCCAAGCAAGTCATCATCCAGAAAATCCGTGAAGCAGAACGTACTTCTATCATAGACGAATATGGCACCAAGGAAGGCGAAGTTATCTCTGGTATAGTTCAAAAAGTAGAACGTGGAAATGTCTATGTTGATTTCAATAGAGCGACAGGGATATTGCCCACCGAAGAACAAATCCCAGGAGAATATTGGGCTCGAGGACAAAGAATACGAGCTTATCTTTATAGTGTAGAAGACACTCATCGAGGTATAAACTTGCGTCTTTCTCGGACTCACCCTAAATTTGTTGAAAAACTTTTTGCCATCGAAGCGCCAGAAATAGAGAAAGGCATAGTGGAAATAAAATCCGTTGCTCGTGAAGCAGGCGCTCGTTCAAAAATTGCAGTTTATTCAAACGATGAACATATCGACCCAGTCGGCTCTTGTGTCGGACAAAAAGGAACTCGAGTAAATACTATTACGACAGAACTTTCAGGAGAGAAAATTGACATCATTCCTTGGTCCGAAAACCCTATACAATTCGTATCCAATTCCCTTTCTCCAGCAAAAGTTATTTCTATTGAGATAGATGAAAAAGAACATAAAGCCATCGTAGAAGTAGCAAATGACCAACTTTCCCTCGCTATCGGTAAAGGTGGACAAAATGTACGCCTAGCTGCCAAGCTCACTGGATGGAGAATAGACATCAAAGGAGACGATACAAATGTTTCCACAGAAGATTCCTCTGTAGTTGAAAAAAGTGAGGAATAGAAGTAGAATAAACACATGGCAAACATAAATCAAAAACCCTCGAAATACATGCTAAATTTATTGCATGCTCTTTCTCCTTTTGTAGAAGAAAAGATTGATGTCGTGAACGCAATAATTGAAATAAATTCTGGCGCTATCAGTAAATATGAAATAATCACAGAATCTGGACAACTCAAACTTGACCGAGTCGGTTATTCGTCTCTCGCTTATCCTTTTTCATATGGAGCAATACCTCAAACTTGGGACTATGACAATGATCCTCTTGATATTTGTATAGCCAATGTGACCGAACCACTTGTACCTGGCTGTTTGGTTGAAGCTCGTATTATCGGTGTAATGAAGTTTGAAGATGGAGGAGAAATTGATGATAAAATAATTGCTGTGTTGTCTGAGGATAGAAGAAGTGACCACATTAAATCAATTGATGATTTAGGAGAACAGTTTAAAAAAGAAACTACTCATTTCTGGGAATATTATAAACATCTTAAAAAACCTAGCACAGGAATAACAAAAGGTTTTTTTGACAAAACTGAAGCTCTAAAAATAACAAAGGAATGCGAAGAAAGATATAAAGATATTTATCTAAAGAATTTCGAATAATCAAGTTAATACTAAATTAATGTTATTGTTTTACAATAAGTACTATTATTAATTAGTAATCTCTATAAAAAATATATATGATAAAAAAATATTTTGGTTTATTTGTTGTTTTTTTAATGTTAGCGTTTATTGTGGGTGTAACTAATTCTCAAGCAAAAGATGGGGTGTCAGGTTCTGGAAACTCTAACAGTGGTATTAGTAGTAATGACGATGGGACTCCAGATCAAGGTAGCGGAGATTTCAACGCAGCCGGAGTACGTATTGATAATTCCAGTAATAGCAGTGATGATGATGGGACTCCAGATCAAGGTAGCGGAGATTTCAACGCAGCTGGGGTACGTATTGATAATTCTTCCAACAGTAGTGATGACGACGGAACTCCAGATCAAGGTAGTGGAGATTTTAACGCAGCTGGGGTACGTATTGATAATTCCAGCAACGATAATGTACTACGCGCCAATCAAGTGCAAAGAGAAACAGTCAAAAATAAATTGGAAGATCTAAGAAATCTAATTAAAAATGAAAAAGATGCTGCAAAAGCAAAGATTAAAGAAGCAAGAATCGTTGGACGAGAAAATGCTTTAGAGAGATTTAATGCAGCGGTTCTAAGAATAAACGATTTAAAAAATAGAGTTAATGATCAAATAGCTAAATTAACAATAAAGGGGGTAGACGTCTCTAATGCTAAAATTTTTGTAGCAACTGCTGAAACAAAACTAAATGCCGCTAACGCAAAAATAACAGAAATGAACGCAATTTTAGCAACTTCAATTAATGCTCTTTCTGCAACACAAAAAGCTAATTTAGTGATTCTTGCAAGAGATACTCAAACTCTTATAAAAGATGCTCACCAAGCACTAAAAGATGCAGTAAAGTCATTAAAAGATGCAGTAAAGATAAAAATGGAACTAGATAATTCATAAGAAAATAATAATCAATAAATTATTAATCAAATTTAACTTACCTCGCTAGTCGAGGAAAACTATGGAAATAGAAAAAAAATCAAACGGGGTATCAATTGGAATAGTAGTGATTGTTCTTATTCTTATTATTGGTGGAATATTTATCTGGAAGTCAAATAAAAATTTGACCACATCTGAAAATATCACCATTGAGGATTCTGCTGATCTAAATACCTTAGAAGCAGATCTACAAACGACAGATACTAACACTGGTGTAGATTTGAATAGTGTAAATTAAAAATCACAAAATAAAAATCCCCGGATATTCCGGGGATTTTTATTTTGACAAAAAACATAAAAAAATATAGACTAAAAAAACTATGAAAACAACAATTAAAAAACTCCCGCAAAGTGAAGTAGAAATAGAAGGTGAAATTGATTCTGAAATATTTGAGTCTTATTACGCAAAAGCTTTAAAAAAGCTCGGTGAAAATGTAAAATTAGACGGTTTCCGAAAAGGCAAAGTACCAGAGAATGTTTTGCTTTCCAATATACCAGAAATTGCTATTTTGGAAGAAATGGCAGAGATGGCTTTGAGCGAACATTATCCAAAAATTATTGAAGATGAGAAAATAGATGTTATAGGCAGGCCAGAAATTTCTATTATAAAATTAGCGCGCAAAAACCCTCTAGGTTTTAAAATTAAAACTGCTATTTTGCCGGAAATAAAACTCCCTGAATATAAAAATATCTCTAAAAAAATAATCGGGGATGTTACTGAGACTGAGAAAAACATCGTTGTCTCTGATGAAGATTTAGATAATACCATCATGGACATCCGGAAATCTCGCGCTCCCAAAGTGCATATGGCAGAGCATGAACACAAGGAGGGAGAGGAACATGTTCATCCAGAACCAGAAATACCTGAACTTAACGATAACTTTGTGAAAGGCCTTGGTCCCTTTAAAGATGTAGAAGATTTTAAAATCAAGCTTAAGGAAAATATAAAACTAGAAAAAGAGAATCAGCAAAAAGAAAAAACTCGCTTAAAAATCATTGAAGAAATAGTGGAGGGTAGTCAAGTGGACTTGCCTGAAATTTTAGTGGAAATTGAATTGGATAAGATTTTATATCGCATGGAGTCCGACATCACCCAAATGGGCTTAAAGTTTGAGGATTATCTAAAACATTTAAATAAAACAAAAGAAGATTTAAGAAAAGAATTCAGAACTGATGCCGAGAAAAAAGCCAAGCTTGCTCTCATATTAAATGAAATAGCGAAAGTAGAAAAGATAGTCGCCGACGACGAGCAAGTAGCCAACGAAGTCGCAGCAATCTTAGAACACTACAAAGACGCAGACCCTGAACGCGCCCGCATGCACGCCGAAAATGTCCTCACTAACGAAAAAATATTTCAGTTTTTAGAGAGTCAGTAAACTAACACTTTTATAGTTATCCACAATAACGATTCTTCATAATTGACGAAAAATCGTTATTTGATAGTATCTAATTAGAGGAGGCTCTTTGAATCACTAAACGGGAACACTCGAAACCCGTGTCGACAAGCTAGAGAACTTGTTGATAAAATTTAGAGTAAAACTTTTTTCTTCATAAGGAGGACAACATGAAGAAGTTTCTGTTTTTGATGCTGTTCGGCTGCATGACTATGGTAAGCCTGATGTTGGTTCCGGGCGTTGGAACAACGATGGCTGTGGCTTCTGAGCCTACGGTGATATGCCCTTCTGTGGCAACGATTACACCTGCGACGCTTGACACAAAAGAGATGGCCCTTCCCGATGTGGCGAAGACTGACACTGGACAAACGTGGGACGTAGCAGCCGTTGAATATAAGGCGCTCGACCTGGCGAAAATGGATCCCGGACAGAAAGCCCTCGACCTGGCATACATAGACACGGGACAGAAGATGGCAAGGAACGAGGCCACGGCCCGGCTGACACCCCCAACGGCAGCATCCGCTTAAGTTCTTAAGGGAAGCAAAAGGAAGAGATCTGGCATAAAACAGCCGGCTTAAGCACTAGTTTTAGTATTTTTTTATAGTTTGATATCAAACAGGCAGAGCAGGATTTACACCCGCTCTGCCTGTCTCACTTTTACCTGAATAAGGTATTTTTTTATTTATACCAAAGAATTTTAGTTCCATTGGTGGAAGCGACTTTCACTAATTCATCAAGGTTGTAGTATCGGCAAGCTTCTTGCATCAAACGCAATTCAACCCACATATCTCCATCCACGAAAGGTTCATAGAAGTCCGCAATGTTATCCACGCCGAGGCCTACTAGTACTCCGGCTTCTAGCATTTCCGGCACATTCGCTATGGAGTTATGGACCGGAGCAGAGTATTGATCAAGCTGTCGCATAGAAAGCGCCGCAGACGGACACACTACTACAGCGATACCGAGCTCTGCCATTTCTTTATAAATTTTCATCCGATATTCTTTTGGTTGCGCAGAAACAGAAATACCATGAATGGCGACAGTCCTCCCCTCATAATGATGTCGCTTCACCGCAGCAATTAATTTTTCCATATCACGCTCATTTGGATTATTTTCTTGATCGATGTGCACATGCACTGGCTTGTTTAATTTCTTAGCAATTTCAAAAAGATAATCTAAACTTTTCTCATCATCTGGACGATCTTTGGAAGGTAGCCCACCAGCGATATCTGCCTTCGCAGTGATTTCTTCATAAAGCGCACGAGCGTTATCGTCTATCAGTCCACCTAGGGGCTGAGTAGCAATCAACAAAGTTATTCTATCTTTATATTCTTCTTTCACGGCTAGGGCCGCATCGATGGCTTTATGTCCGACAGCATCATAAGCATCTACAAAAGTACAAGTTATTTCACATCCCTGCTTAATTTGAAAATCCAAAGCTCGTCTTATTCTTACTTTGATATCTTCCACAGTGCTATTCCTTTTTATGCCATCACTCATAAACCATTTTACTTCCATATCAATCATGGCTTTGTCTAGGCCTTCCCTGGTTATAAAATAAGCTTTATCAAAATGCGCATGACAGCTCACAAATCCGCCATGTTCATTTATGGCTCTAAGCATTTGTTTTTTTAAATTCCAAGGATTTATGTCTTCCATATTTTACTGATATTTTTCTTTTACTTCTTGATAAGCTTCCCTAAAACTTTTCCCCGCCTTCACCAATTTGAAAGCTTCATCGGTAGCATAAAGTTCAGTACTGCAAGCATTTTCCAGATTTATTTTTTTTGCTTCAAGGTTTTCTATAACAAGAACCATCACACGAATAGTATCCACAGCAAGCTTAATGCCTTTTATGTACGGCTCTTTCGTCAGCTGAAAATCTCTATTGTATCCAGAAAATAAATTCTTGATAATGTTTTCTATTTGATGTTGATAGCCATTAAAAATGGCAACGTTGCCTCTCACTAATTCCAAGACATCATAATTTTTCTTTTGGGGCATAATGCTTGAACCTGTTTTAAATGAGTCTGGCAGAGTAAAGAAATCAAATTCTTTAGTAGTGAAAAGAATAAGGTCGTTTGATATTTTACCGAGATCGAACAGTACGCTCGAGACAGCTTGCAAAACAATATTTTCAAATTTCCCGCGAGACATAGCACAATACATTGGGTTCTCCTGTACCTTTTTGAAACCTAAAACTTCCGTAGTAAATTTTTTATCCAACCCTAAAACATTTTCCCCATAACCAGCCGCTGAGCCGAGTGGATTTTGATCTATAATTTTCATAACTGCCTCTATTAAAATTAGATCATCTTTTAAACTATCGGAAAAAGAACCAAGCCACATCCCCACAGAGCTCGGCATCGCTCTTTGGGTGTGAGTATAGCCGGGCATTTTTATTTTTCCCTGTTTTTTAATCTGCTTCCCTAATTCTTTAATTAAAACCTCCACTCCTTTTTTAATTTCCGAAAGTTTTTCTTTACTAAAAAGACGAGTCATCACTAAGGATTGATCATTTCTAGATCGTCCAGCATGGACTTTTTTCCCGACTTCCCCATAATTTTCTGTCAGAAACGCTTCAATTGCCGTATGTCCATCTTCTTGAATCTTATCAATTTTAAATTTTCCAGCTTTCCAAAGAGCTAAAATTTTATTTAGGCCGATAATCAAAGTATCAAGCTCCTTTTTATTTAGTATTTTTATTTTATGAAGCATTTTGGCATGAGCCATTGTGCCCTCTATGTCATAAGGTAAAAGTTCTAAATCAAGCAAATAATCCACTCCGACAGTGTAGTCCTCAATGGTTTGACTTATTTTACTATCAGTATTTTTTGTTCCTTTTTTGTCCCACAATTTTTTCATAAATATTTTTTTAAATTAACTTTTTTTGTTCCCACCATCACGGCGGGCAAGTTTATTTTTCTTATCGTCTATTTCTTTAGCCAATCTCATCTGCAATGTATACACTTCTGTAAATCCTGCACTATTGTTTACATTAAAATCATATCCCTCGCTGTTGTTAAAAGAAGTATAAGAAAGCGCGTAAGGAGAAGTAATGGCCACCACTTCTAGATTTCCTTTATAGAGTCTTACTGTCACCTCTCCAGTCACTCTTTCATTTACCGAATCATTGAACGCATTAATAGCTTCCATGGTTTGATCAAACCACAAAGCGCCATAACACATATATCCCCATTTTATATCCATCATTTCTTTTAGTTCATTGAGCGCTCTTGTAGAAACATATTTCTCAAGATTTCTATGCGCTTCGATAATCGTATGTGCTCCCGGATGCTCATAAATGCCTCTATTTTTTAAACCAACCAAGCGATCTTCGAGAAGCTGGACTGTTCCAACTCCATGCTTTCCAGCAATTTTATTTAGATTAATTATGAGTTCGGAAAGCTTTAATTTCTTGCCATTAATAGCCGTCGGAAGTCCCTCTTTAAAAGATAATTTAACCAATTCAGCTTTGTCTGGAGCATCTTTAGGAAGAGTGTAAGTAGTTAAGAACTTTTCTACCGGCACGATAAGTTTCGGATCTGTAATTTCTCCACCTTCCCAAGTAATCCCCCACATGTTGTCATCATCACTATAAGGAAAATCAATCGTAGCTGGTACAGGAATTTTATTTTCTTCAGCATATCTGATTTCCTCTTCTCGATCCATCCCCCATTCTCGAACTGGCGCAATAACTTTCATGTTTTTATCAAGTGCAAGAATATAACCATCAAGTCGCACTTGATCATTTCCTTTTCCTGTACAGCCATGAGCAATACATTTAATTCCTTCTTTTTGAGCAATTTCTACTGCTTTTTGAGCCACGATAGCGCGACCAATAGGTGTGGAAAGACGGTACTCGCCCTGATAATGAGCGTTCGCTTTTATGCCCTTCGCAATATATTTAGTTGCAAACTCTTCTCTCACATCTAAAGTATAAGTTTTTAGCGCGCCAAGATTTTTGGCTTTTTTCTCTATAGCTTTCAAATCGTCATGTTGTTGTCCGAGGTTCATAGTCAGGGTTACTACTTTGGCATTGTAGTTATCTTGGATCCATTTCAGCATCACAGATGTATCTAACCCACCAGAATATAAAAGCAAAACTTTATCAATTTCTCCATTTTTTGCTTCATAAGAAGATGTCTTTATATATGTTGTTTTTTGATCTATTGTTTTTCCTGATTTTTTCATGGTTCTATTTTATCACCATGACCCTGAGTCTCCTCGAATGGGTCATAACTTTAATTTTTAATTAACTAATAAAAAAATAACCCCATTTAGGAGTTATTTAAACAAAAATATTTATAATAAAGATCGAAAAAGGAAAAACGCGGAACTAATTCTTCGGTCTTTTTCTCTTTTAATCTCGCTTGATACATTAGAGAAGATAGTAACATTTCTAAGAATAGAAGCAAGTTAGCTAAAAGTGGAAAACTTTCTAATCTCATCTCGAAGTTTTTGTGCTTCAATTTTTGGATTATAAGAAAATATTATCCCTCTAGAAGAATTTATTATTAAACCAAGCCCTTTTTTATTTAATCCAGCTTTTATAGTCGCTTTTAAATCCCCTCCCTGAGCCCCCACACCGGGAACTAAAAAAGTCATGTCACCAACTAATGCTCTTATTTTTTTCATTTCTTTTGGATAAGTCGCCCCGACAACGAGCATGCAATTTTTATTTTTATTCCAATTTTTTGAAACTTTCTCTGCCACAATTTGCCAAAGAGGTTTCCCTGCGACTTTTAAATCCTGCAATTCTCCAGCCCCAGGATTTGAATTTTTACACATAATAATACATCCCTTATTTTTTCTATTAAGAAAAGGAGCAAGAGATTCTCCTCCTAAATATGGATGTAAGGTCATCGCATCAAAACCAAGCCAATCAAAAATTGAAGCAATATAACCATTATTCGTATTACCTATATCCCCTCTCTTTGCATCTAAAATCGTAAAAATATCAGGATAATTTTTTATCAAATAATCCATCGTCATTTTTAATTCTCGTATTCCTTTGTCACCCCGCGCTTCATAAAACGCGCTATTTGGTTTATAGGCAGCAGTATATTCATGTGTTTCCTCTATAATCCATTTATTAAATTCAAACTGTGGAAATTTCTTTTTTAAAAATCTTTTTGGGATTTTATTAAAATCTGCATCTAACCCAACACACAAAAGTGAATTTATTTTCTTGGCTCTTTTGTTATATTTATCGATAATCATTATTTATTACTTAATTTATGTGGATCTAAAAACCATTCTTTGATTTTTTTCATTTGTTCTTCTTTTAATTGGCCAAGTTTAAAAGCTTCTTCTAGAATTACTGGAACTGAAGTCAAAGTAAAAAGCTTCACATCATTATTTTTAAAATTTTCCTTAGCTTCCATAAAATCATAACCAACAATTACTAAACATTCATTAACAATACCTTCAGCGTTACGAATTTCTTTTACTGCATTTAAACTACTCCCGCCGGTTGAAACTAGATCTTCAATTAAAATAACTTTCTTCCCTTTTATATTACCTCCCTCTACAAGACTTTTTGTGCCGTGATCTTTTGCTTCTTTTCTAATAAAAATAGAAGGTTTATTTAAAGAAAAACCTAAAGCAGCGCTATGGGGAATACCGCCAACCGCCACTCCAGCAATAATATCAAAATTTATATTATTTTTTTTTATCAATTCTTGAAAACTTTCAATGACCACCTTCCAAGAAGATGGATGAAAAGGAAATTCTCTATTGTCTATATAAATTGGTGCAACTATTCCAGACTTAAAAGTAATAGGGTTTTCAAGTACAAATTTAACAGCTCCAATTTTTATTAATTCTTGAGCAACTCTTTGTTCTACGTTCATATTTTTTATCTTAACCTTTCTTTTATCTCTTGTGCAAGATATGGATTCCACATCGCACCCGTCGCCGACATCACGACATCCGCTCCAGCATTTCTATATTCAAAAAAATCATCCGCCGTAGTTACCCCACCGACACCGATAATGGTAAATTTATACCGCATCTTTTCTCGCAACTTTTTTAATCTTTTAACCATATCAAGTCCAGCCCATTTAATGGCGCTACCACAAAGACCACTCGTTAATCTGCCCTCACCAGGGAGAGCTTGTTTACCATTTTCATCTAATACCCTAGCCGGCATCGTATTAATAGCAGAAATGCCTTCTACCATATTCCCAATCTCTTGTACTAAATTTCTCAATGCTTCTTCATCTTCAAAATAGGCAATTTTAATAATTAGAGGAATTTCTCCAATAACTTCTTTTATCGCCTCAACCACTTTCACGCTTCGCTCTATATCATAACAAAGTAAATTATTTGAACCTTCATTAGGACAACTCAAATTTACCTCTATCACTTTTACGCCAACATCTTTGAGTAATTTAGCTGTAATTCGATAATCATTTATGTATTCTTCTGTATTTTGTCCTTCCTTTTTTGTTCCCTGAAAACTTCCAACAATAATTTGGCCTGAATTTATATTATTTAATAAATTCTTTAAATCTTTTTGCCAAAATTCGGGCTCTGATGATGGCACACCGAATGAATTAGTGATAAGTTTTGGTACTTCTTTGCTGTTTTTGTCTACAATTACGCCATTTCTCATTTTTTCTAAAGTTAGATCTCCATATATTTTTAGAGGAACAACATTTGGCCAGGGATGACAAGGATATTTCTCGCTACGAACTGTTTTGTAAACAACGATATCAAAACCTTTATCTAATGCCGCTTTTATAAATTTTCCATTGATAAGTGGCCCTGCTGGAATCCCAAAAGGAGAATTTACTTTAAAACCTAAAAAATCATATTTAGGTTCTAGGGCGGAGGCGTTGCCTCCGCCCTTATTTTCTATCTTCCCATCAGCAAAAGCCCCAAATGGTCCCTTTTCGTAATTTTCTTCATAAGATTTTTCAGGGTCATAAAATGGCTCGAGAATCATATCTTGATTCTAGTATAAAACGGGTGTATTATCAAAGGATGTTAATCCCAACAGTTATTGAAAAATCACAATTTGGAGAAAGAGCTTATGATATATATTCACGTCTTTTACGCGAAAGAATTGTCTTTTTAGCAGGTCCTATTGATGACAATGTAGCAAACATTGTGATTGCCCAGCTTCTTTTTCTCGAATCCGAAGACGCTAAAAAAGATGTCTTCCTTTATATAAATTCTCCAGGCGGATCAGTCACCTCTACTATGGCTATCGTAGACACGATGAATCATGTGCGTCCAGATATTTCCACTTTTTGTGTCGGACTCGCCGCTTCAGGCGCAGCCATAGTGCTATCAGCTGGCAAAAAAGGCAAGCGTTTTATTTTACCAAATGCTGAAGTCATGATTCATCAACCGATGGGCGGAGTAGAGGGCCAAGCGACAGACATAGCTATTACTGCCAAGCACATTTTAAAGACAAGAGATAACTTAAACAAACTTTTAGCAAAAAACAGTGGGAAATCACTCGCTCAAATAGAAAAGGATGTAGAGCGTGATTTCTTTATGGATGCAGATGAAGCTAAAAAATATGGCATCATAGACGAGATAATCACTAAATCAAAAATCCCTACTGCTAAGCAAAACAACGACTAGACATATCTCTTTTAGTTTGGTATATTAAATATGTTGAATTTTAAAAATTTATTTAGTTTAATCTATAGTTGGTTCGCAGGAATATCCCATATATTATGAAGTTTTTAAAGAAAAATTTGCAAATTCTTACTAGAATTTTTTCCAGCAAGGAAATAAAACCAAAAATATAATGGTTTGTTCTTGTAAGCTCACTCAAAGCTTATGAGTATAACAATAATAATTCTAATCGGAGCCATAGCGCTCTTTTTGGGTGTTGGTATAGGGTATTATCTTCGTCTGATCATTGCCCTAGGGAAAAGGAGGTCTATAGAAATAGACATCAAACAAATGATGGTCGGCGCAAAAGAAGAAGCGCAGAAAATAACT
>Ga0172379_10009250_pt1 | contig 12199 bp, 7 predicted proteins | sample GrowelOW334metaG_FD_119756 | JGI IMG/M metagenome (GOLD analysis project Ga0172379, IMG submission 119756) | Groundwater microbial communities from an aquifer near a municipal landfill in Southern Ontario, Canada - Groundwater well OW334 metaG | ecosystem: Environmental > Aquatic > Deep... | reverse complement strand
CTATACAATGACAAGCGCTACAACCACTGTTAATTTCAATTCCGGTTCATTTGTGCTGACGAAAGATGTTCCAGCATATTTGACCATTAAGATGGATTTGAACTCAAAGGCTCAAGTTACAACAGCGTCAACAACATCAGTTTATGCTGGTATTGGAAATGATTCTGCTGATGGTACATATGAAACAAACGGTGATGGTAATTATGATATTACCGCTCGTGGACTTTCATCCGGTACTGCAATTACAAAGGCAACCATTACTTCTGATGGTGCTGATACAGGAGCTATCTATGTGTCCAATGCTTATACATTCCACAAAGGTATCTTAACAGTCAGCAAGAACGCCAACTCACCAAGCGGCACACAAACCGCCGGTGGTGGAAAAGAAGTCTTGAGATTTGACCTTACAGCAACCGGTGATGATATCCTTATCTCCGAATTGGAATTCTGTATGTCAGGTAGCGCTGATGCTGTCACAGGCACTGGCGATGTTACTTTGAAGAGCTCTGATGAAGCTACCACTTATGGTACTATCACTCAGGCTTTGTATGAGGACTACTGGCAAGATTTCGGTGGCGCTGCTAACAATGCTACTACATGGTATCCGATGGATGTTGTGGCGACTGGTCAAAATTGTTTTTCATTCGGTACGGAAACTGCTACGAATGTGGCGATTTTTACCGATGATGAAGATTCAACTGGTCAAGGTACAAAAGAATTCACCACTCCGATTAGCGTAACTGCCGGTGAAACAAAGACCTTGAAATTGTTTGGCGACACCACTGGTGCTGCGACAAACAAGACTTTGCAGGTTACTATCGGTCCGAACCCGACATCTGCGAAGGCGATCACAACAAGTGGCGTCCGTTATGTGGATTCTTCCACTGACGCTGCGGGTACAACGGTTGATTTGACAACCACAAAGAACTTGCCAGTTGTTGGCGGTTCTCTCGTGTACTAATCTGGTTTGATACGGATAAAGGGCGGGGGCTCGCAAGAGCCCCGCTCTTTTGTTTTTGCGGAGTTTTGCTATAATAAAAAGGTGCGTTTAAGTTTTAAATTAAAAAGATATGAACAAAAAGATTTTATTGATTATTGGGATAGTGGTGCTTTTGGTGGTTGGCGGGATCGGGTATTTGAAGTTTTTCTATTTGTCATCGAGCGCTGAGCTCGAGCGGATTATGAAGATTGAGACCACGCTCACGATGAATGAATCGCAGATTGCGGCCTTGGCTGATGTGCGCGATAAATTGTCGAAAGATATCAATGATTATAGCGGACGATTGAATTTGGCGAAGATGAAAAATGAGCTTTTGGATTATGCGGGGGCTGAGGTTTTGTACAAGGAATGCCTTGGACGCAAACCGCAAGATATTTTGGTTTTGAATAATTTGGCGTCAATGTATTATGATTTGAAACGGTATGATGAGGCTGAACAGAAAAATTATGACATCTTGGCGGTCAGTCCGAAGTGGATCAACGCTTATACGAATCTGTATGAGATTTATCAATTTCACAAAAAAGATGATCGCGCCAAATTGGAACCGGTTTTGATTCGTGGCATTGCCGAATGGCCGGAGATGGAACGCGACTTGGTCGTGATGACCGCGGTTTATTATGATGAACTGATGGGGAACACAGCCAAAGCGATCGAGTATTACGAACGCGCGTTGAGCCTGAATCCGAATGATCAAACCAGTAAAAATCGACTCGCTGAATTGAAAAAATAAGTCTACCGTAACAATAAAGGCAATTACCGATGCCCTTCGATACATCCCCACCTTCGAGGTGCCTCAGGTGTGGCAACTCAGGGCGCAGTGGGTTTTTGCGGGTGTGTGTGTGTTCACGCGTAATAAATCAATTAATAAATAAAATAAAAAATATAAGTTGTATGAAAAAACTTTTTTTCGTGGGTTTGTTGTTGCTTTTGATTGCGCCGGTGACGGCATCGGCAGCGACTTCTTCTGTTGCGTTGAACGCGATTACTTTGGCGGATAATATTTATCCCAATACTTTTGATAATTTGCTTTTGGATTTTACAGTTACACCCGCGGTCGCTGACACACTCAGTGCTCTGGCGGTCAAAAATGAAGGCTCGGCGCGCGATTTTTATGATATCAATCGATTGGTTTTGTACTCTGATGCCGGAGCTGTTGGGTTTCAAGGTTTTGGCGTGGACAATGAACTCGCGGTTGGCAATTATGACAATGGTTCCAATTTGTGGGCTTTTTCCGGTTTGAATGATGCTGTTCCCGCCGGTGGCAAACGCTATTTCGTAACTGTGGAGACCAAGGCCGGCGCGACCGATGGACGCACTTTTGTTTTTAATGTGCAGGCCAAATACGACGCTGACGCCGACGGTGTTTATGATATCGGCGATTCGGGATTTTATTTCAATTCCAAAACCGTGATTCCGACAGAGAGCCTGACCGGCGGAGCGACCAGATTAAAGGCGCAGACAATTGATACATACAAGCCGGTTGTCGTGATTACGAATTTGGCCGAGGGACAATCATTGCCAGCCAGTACTCACAAAATTACCGGCAAAGCCAAAGACCAAGGCGGTTCGAGTCCGGAGAGCGTCGAGATTTGCATTGATTATGTCTGCAATCCCGCGACCAGTACCGGCAGCGAATTTTCGACTTGGGAATATAATTGGACGGGAATTACCGCCGGCAACCATTCCGTATACGCCAGAGCCACGGATCAAAATGATAATATCGGCGTGTCCTCGACTTACACTGTGAAAACCGCGACAGCGAGCGTGCCGGAAGTGACAAATGGCGATGTATCCACCGCGTTCAGCACAGTCACCGTGAATAAAACAAAAGCCTTGGCTGACTCGATCGATAAAATTTCCATTGCCGTGAAAGTAAAAAATACTGATAATCAAGCGCGTTTCAACCAATCCGTTTATATCGCGGAAAAACGCGCGACCGGTTCGGTTGTCATCAAAAGCAAATTGACTGACGCGAACGGCGATGTGAGCTTTGATGTTTTGAGTTCGCATGTTGGTTTGTTTGTCATTCGAGTGATAACCCCGGAAGGCGTTGTGTTGAAAGATTGGTTTGATATTGAATTTTCAAAAAATAATATTGATTGGACTGTCGGCAGGTTTGTAAAAACTTTAAATTCGCCGGCCGTTTATTTGCTGGATTCTGCCAATGTGCGCCACGCATATCCCACAGCCTCGATTTGGAAGAGCTATTTCGGTTCGGAGTTTTCAAAAGTCGAGACGATTTCCGTCGCGGAAATGGCAACCTATGATTTGGGACGGAATGTGCCTTATAAGGTCGGCACGATGATCAAGTTGAGTTCGGCCAATAAAGTTTATCGAGTGGAGCCGGATGCTGTGATTAGATGGATTACGACGGAAGATGTGGCCGAGACTTTGTATGGACCGTATTGGATGTTTTTGGTGAGAGATGTGCCGGATGCGTTTTTTGCGGATTATGTTTTAGGGGAGGAGTTGGAATAATCGTTGATAGTTTTTAGTTGATAGTCGATAGTTGATAGTTGGAAGTGTAGTTGTCAGTTGATAGTTGTTAGTCTGAAGTCTGAAGTTTTGGAAGAGTTGCAAGTCGATGGTTGATAGTTGGAAGTGTAGTTGTCAGTTGATAGTTGTTAGTCTCAAGTCTATAGTCTGAAGGATGAAATCTGAAGACGGAAGTTTGTTGGGGAGGTAAAAAGTTATCCACAGTTGTCGAGCAGGCTCGACAACTTTTTGGTTTTGGGGAAATTGGGACGGAAAATTTTAAAAAAAGTTGACGGAGTGGGCCGACAAAAAGTGATTGAGGGGAGGGGCGATTGTTGAGATAATGGTTGTGAGGAGTTGATAGTCGATAGTTGATAGTTGGGAGTCTAGTTGATAGTCAATAGTTGATGGTTGGAAGTGTAGTTATTAGTTGATAGTTGTTAGTCTGAAGTCTAAAGTCTAAAAGTTTGGGAATAATTTTTTTTTAAAATATGAGGACAAATAATGAGTTTAGTTTGGAGATGCGAGAGAGAATTTATCGGGTGGTTGGGAGTGTTTTAAAGTTGGTGAAAGGGATTGAATGGCGGACGGCTGGATTGGGAGATGCGCGGGATCAGTTGGTTCGAGCAGCTACAAGTATCGGTGCAAATTATATTGAGGCAATTGCAGCAACGACAACTAATGAATTTTCGCGATTTATTGGCCATTCACTCAGATCCGCAAATGAAACACAATATTGGTTGCATCTAATAGAAGAAAATATTGATGGCTCTAAAACCAGTGGCATCACTGAAATAAAAAACGAGGTCATTCAACTTTCAAAAATATTAGCAACATCCATAAAAACAATGCGCACCAACACCTTCATCAAAAAAAATATTTTTACCCAACAATAAAAAAAACAAAAACCAAGTCTTCATATTTCATCCTTCAGACTTTAGACTTCAGACTAACAACTACAAACTGACAACTACACTTCCAACTATCAACTATTAACTATCAACTAGACTCCCAACTATTGACTATCAACTATAAACTATCAACTATCAACTATTCCCACAAACTTTGCAAAGTTAAATAACTAACTCTTAAAACAAAAAAAAATTATGACCGATCAAAAAATTGATCAATCGTCCGTCGCGCCTGGTGTTGTCAAACCGGCGATTAAAACGCCGAACCCGAAGTATTTAAAATTCGGCGGAACTTATTTTCATTCAGCGTCGATAATCGGCTGGAAAAATGTATTTGTGACCGACGAGTACATTGAAATTTTGACAAACGCACTTCGCATGATTGAAGTTCGAAGCGATGTAAAAAATTTGGCGTATGTCATCATGCCCAATCATTTTTTCTGGATGTTCCGTTTAAGCGACAAACATAATAATCCGTATGAAGTTGTGTGCAGTTTAAAAAAGATGGTATCGCTTGCGATTTTGAAAACCCTTGACGAAGAAATGCGCACGAAACCGTTTAAGCTGGCGCCTTTGTTTCGGTGGAATAAAAATGTGAATCGTTCGGCGCCGGATAAAATACTGGGATTCTTTAGCGAAGTGGCGCAAAAAATGGAGGGCAATCACAAACATCGCGTATGGATGCCAAAAACCGAGATCAGGTTGCTTGAATCAGATAGCCTCAGACGCCAAAAATTGGAGATTATTAAAACCGCGCCAACTACCGCTCGTTGGAAATTGGTTGAGACCGCGGAAAAATATCCGTATTTGCATGTATCCGATGAAATGCTCGAAGAATTCGCGCATCTCGGCGAAGATGCCGGCGTGCATCAAATGCCAATCATGGTTCCGGCCATGGCCTAACTATTAACCGTCTCCGGCAAAGTTGAATTTCCCGTTCCGCTCTGCCGGAGCCTGCAAAATTCATGAAAAAACTTTTCGTATTCATTTTTTTAACGGTCTTTTTGCTCGGACCGGTGGCGTACGCCTCGACCGAGAGCTCGCTCAGCGATACCGGATTAACCAATAATATTTCAGAGAGCACTGTCAATCAATACATATTTATTAATTGCGATTCCGCCGAGTGTCATATGATTATTCAACAATTACTCGATCGCGTTCAAACCGGTTCTCCTGTCTACGCCACCGAAGATGAATCCGCGGTTCAAGAAATTTTACCGGCGGATACGATTGAAGAGGTTGCGCCGGAACCGGAAGCCGCAGTGGAGCCGGAAATTATTCCTGATGATGAAAGCGCGCCAATTGATTCTGTGGAACAAGCACCAACAGAATCCGCAACCGCGTTTCAGTCTATCAGAATCAGCGAAATTGTGGCTGTGCCCATGACCGGAAATCCGGAATGGGTGGAGTTGTACAATCCCGGCGCCGAAGCAGTTGATTTGACTGATTGGTCATTGGTGGAGGGCAGTAATCGCAGCACGAAACTTTTCGGCGTAATCGAACCGCGAGGGTATCTGGTTTTTGACAAGAGCAGTTTGAATAATGACGGTGACATTATTATTCTCAAAGACAAAACCGGACAAGTCATCGATCAAATTGTTTACGGAGTCTGGGATAATGGCAATGTTTTGGATAATGCGCCAAGCGCGGAAATGTCAGAGTCGATAATTTTGTGGGGACCTGATTATGTGGTGACAGAATCGCCAACGCCTGCGGATGCGAATATTTTATTTGTAACTGCACCGGAAACGGTTGTGCCAGAGGAGACGGCGACGCCGGAAACGATTATACCAGAAGAAACAGTTGCAGAACCAGCTGCGGAGATTGTGCCGACAGTTGCCCCGACTTCGGAAAACGCGTGCGCCACGCTGCCAAAAGTTCGCATCAACGAATTTTTGCCTGATCCGGCTGATGACGAAGCGCTTGAGTGGATTGAGCTTTACAATGACACGGACACTGAGTTGGATTTGAGCGGTTGGACGATTGATGATTTGGAAAATGGCGGAAGTTCTCCGTTTGTTTTGCCGGCGGAAACGAAAATTGGCGCTAATGGCTATCTGGTTTTGGAAAAAGCGCAAACCAAGTTGTCATTGAACAATACGACCGACAGTGTTGTTTTGAAAAATAAGGAAATGATTGTGTCCAAAGTGGATTATACCAGCACAAAAGAGGGGAAAAGCTGGGGATATTTCGATGGCGCGTGGGAATTGACCGGCGCCTTGACAAAAGGCGCTGAAAATACGCGCGACAGTTTATCGGCCGCGAGTGTTTCAGAACCGATTGATTATATTTTAGCATCAGCGACAGAGGCGAGATTGCTTTCGTCAAAAACAAAAGTCCAAGTGTCCGGTCAAGTCGCGGCTCTGCCCGGCGCTTTCGGCGATAAAGTGATGTATCTCAACGGATTGCAGATTTATATGAGTTCAGCTGAGTATCCGGAGCTGTCGCTCGGTGATCAGTTGCAAGTCTTGGGGAAAGTTTCAGTGGCAAATGATGAAAAGAGATTGTTGGTCGCAAGCGTGGAAGATTTTTCCGGTTTGTCGGCAGGAACAATTGAACCGCAATCGATTAATTCCGGTGAATTGACCGCTGAAATGGCAGGTTTCTTGGTTGACGCGCAAGGCGAGTTGGTTTTGAAAAAAGGCGGTTTGCTAACATTGGTTGATGATGTCGGAGAGTTTGGTGTATTGTTGAAACAGGGCGCGGATATTCCCGCAAATCTGTATCAACCGGGTGAAACGCTTAAAGTGGCGGGTATTGTCAGTGCCAAGGATGAACGATTTGTCATTATGCCTCGAAGCGTTGAAGACATTCAAAATAAAACCGCGGCCAGTATGCCATTCCTCGGCGCTGCCGCGGTCGGCGCGGTCTTGCCAAAAAGCAAAGCCAAAGCGCGCGCGTTAGGTTTGCTCGTGTTTCTGTCCGGTCTTCTCGCATCCGTCAAAACTTATTTATTCCTGCGCAAAAAAAGAAAAAATTATCTTGATGAAATCGCAAAAATGCGTCAAACGCTAGTCGCGAAGTATTCATAATCAAAATCGTTTTCGCGGCCGCCTTTCCAAAGGCGGCCGCGATGTTTCTATATGAGAACATATTATATTTATATTCTTCAATGTTACGATAATAGTTATTATGTCGGCGTCACCAATAACTTAGAGCGACGAATCAGTCAACATAAGTTAGGTAAACACAAAACTAGTTACACTTATTCAAGGCGGCCGGTCGAGTTGAAATACGCTGAAAGTTTTGAGGATATCAGAGTAGCGATATCACGCGAGAAACAGCTAAAACGATGGAGTCGAAAAAAGAAGGAAGCATTGATGAATGGCGAAATTGAGAAGTTAAAAGCGTTTTCACGGTGTCCCCTTCGACAGGCTCAGGGTGACACAGAGCGCGGCGGCGCTCAACGGGTCACCCTTCGACAGGCTCAGGATGACAGAGTGCGCTCAACGGGTCACCCTTCGACAGGCTCAGGATGACAGAGTGCGCTCAACGGGTCACCCTTCGACAGGCTCAGGGTGACAGAGGAAGCTCAGCGTGACAGCGGCGGCGGTGTCGGTATTCGTACCACCGCGTCGCCTCGTCGCCTCGTCGCGCCCCTTCGTGTCATGGTGAGCTTGTCGAACCATGACCGGTAATCGTTTTAGTGGTTCGGCTAAAGCTTGTTAAATGTGTGTATAACTTTGTTCAGTCCGCTAATTTGTGATATAATAAACTCGAATAAAACGAACAAAAATACAAACCACATGCCAGAATTATTTCGGCAAGCGGAAAGAAAAATAAAAGAGAGTTTCTCTAAATTTTTGGATTTGACCGGTGTTTCCAAATGGTCGCGAAAGATAAAGATCTTTGCGATTGTTTTTCCGTTGGTTTTAATTTTGACTTTATTTGTGTTTAATGTGCCGCACGCTTTTGGCGCAGAGGGTTTGGCATCGCTGATGATGGATGAGATTACGATGTTTTTGAACAAAATTTTATTCATTGTCGCGTATTTTCTCGGTTGGGTGGTTACGAAATTTTTCGGTTTATTGATTTATGTCAGTTCATACAATGATTTCATCACCAATCCTGTCGTATCCAAAGGCTGGTATTTGGTGCGCGATTTGTGCAATATGTTTTTTGTGGTCGCGATGCTTATTATCGCGTTCGCGGAAATTTTGGGCATGAAAAATTACGGCATTCAGAGTTATCTACCCAAGGTTATCAAGGCCGCGATTTTAGTGAATTTCAGCAAATTGATTTGCGGTTTGTTCATTGACGCGTCGCAAGTGGTGATGATGACTTTTGTCAACGGTTATCAGGCGACCGCGGGCGCGAATTTGGTTGTCGGTTTGGGGTTTGGCAAGTTGATGAATTTCAACAATGATGCCGGTGGCCAGACCGGTGTGGACGCAATTAATATTTTTGTTTCCATCGGTCTCGCGATTTTGTTTTTGGTGGCCACGGCGTTCTTCGTTTTGGTGTTTACTTTTATTTTTATAATGAGAATAATCATGCTCTGGTTGTTTGTAGTAATTTCGCCGGTTTTCTTTATGGCTGACGCGGTTCCGATTTTAGGCAAAAAGGTTTCCGGTTATGCTGATCAATTTATCAATATTGTGATGATCGGACCGCTCATGGCTTTTTTCTTGTGGTTGTCGCTATTGATTATGTCCAATCCGGAACAAAATTTTTTATCGGGTGAAGGTCAGGTCTCCGCTGCCGTGAAAGATCCGCTCAGCGTCGGCGCGTTGTCTTCCGCCGGTTCGATTCAAAATATCATGCAATTTTCAATGGGTCTCGGCATGTTGGTCGGCGGTTTGACTGTCGCCATGCAAGTCGGTGGCACTATTGGTGGCGTGGCCAAAGACGCAATGGCGTTTGGCAAGAAACAAGCGATGGCCATCGGCAAAAAAGCAGCGTCTCCGATTACGACTCGCGTTGATAAATTCGGCAAAGAGGCGAAACGCATTGGTGCAAAAGGCATGGCTCAAGTCGGTCTTGCCGCGGAAAAAGTCAAAGGCGCAGGCGCGGCCGCCGCCACGATGGGTGTCGGTGGTTTGGGCGCGATGGCCGGTGGTTTGAAAGAAGGTTATAAAGCCAAAAGACAAGGCGCTTCTTGGGCAGGCGCTGCGGATGTTATGGAAACAGGCATGCTGAAACGCGGCGAAGCGGTGGCGCGACAAGGCCAATATGCTTTTAAATCCGCAGGTTCTGTTGAAAAAGCCGCAATCGATAAAATTGATAATGAGAAATTCAAAGAAAGACTGGGCGAAGCGAATCAACGAATTTCAACAATGGGCATCAAAGATGATTTTGACGCGCAATTGCAATATTTCGATGGCGGCGCCGGCGCAAAAGAAGATCAGCAAGCACTGGCTTTGAGTCTGGCGTCTTCCGGAAAATTCCAATCCAAAGAACAAGTCGAAAAAGCTCGTTCGCTGTTGAGTGGCGACAAAGAAAGTTTAGAACAATTCAATAAACAAGTTGCGGAAAAACAAGCGCACTTGGCGTACAATTTGGACGATGTTCGACCGATTGATCAAAGTAAGTATGGACGACAAGCGTTTGAAGCCGCTGTTAAAAAGGGGAAAATTAATATCGGCGCGCAAGAGCCCGCGGCTTTTGGTTCAAGTAAGAAAGATGCTAATGGAAATATTGTTCATACACCGAATCAGCAATTTATTGCCAGTGCCAGTTCTGCGATGGGTGCGGAAAGTTTTGGTAGGGCTATGGAAAAAGTTCGAGAACGAGAACTTAAAGATGAGAAAGGAATGTCGCTTGTAGCAATGGAGTCCGCTTTAAGAGCGTTTGAGAGTAAGCCAAGTCAAACACCGGACGAACAGAAATCATTAGCGGCATTGAGAACTAATTATGCTTCTGCTGGTGGTAAAGTTTCTTCTATTTTTGGCGGTGTAGGGTCTACATTTAATGAATCAAAGTCAAAGGAATTAAGTTCTTTCTTGGGTGGTGCTAAACCTAAAGAACTTGGGAAGATGTCTTTAAAGGAGTTTATTGAAGATAAATCTATTGCCAGTAAGTATAAAGAAAGCATGATTGCGGATATTCAGCCTAGTCAATTGGTGGGCTTGGCGGAGAATAATGATGAAAATTCGTCGGAGAATTTATCTATTTTGGTTGAACAATTACATCAAGCGTCGATACAAGCTCCGGATAATGCTGAACTTGCCACAAAATACAAAAAAGTCATATCCAATCCAAAGATTATGGAAAAAGTGGGATCTTCGGTTGCTTCGAAAGTTGCTTCTAGTGAGAGCGCGCGCAAACAGGCGGAAAGAGAACAACAAACGCAAGAGGAAAGTTTTGATCGACGAACAGAAGAGTTTCATGCTGAGCAAGCGCAATTGAAAGTTGAACGACAAGCAAAAATAGCGCAAGCGAAAGAATTGTTAGCACAACGACAAAAAGCGAATACTGATGCGGCTGACGCGGCGCGCGCGGCGCGAGATGCGGTCAGGCGCAGCGGTGATGCTATTAGTCGAATGGAGGCACAGGCGGCGAGTGAGAAAGCGTTTTCGGCGTGGCGAGCGGCTGGCGCTGAATTGGATCAAGCGGAAAAGGGTTTGTCTGATTTACAAGGTTAATATTTTCAAAATAAATGCCTGAAGAAAAAATACAATTGCCGCCGGAAATCAATTTTATGATGGGCTCGAGCGTTGAGGCTGAGTCCAATATTGCGATTGCCGACAAATACAAACTCGGGCTCGGCGAATTGAGCGGGCTGGCTTTTGTCGTGGCCGGCGCGTTCAATAAAAAATTTGAGTTGGTTGATTTGGAGTTCAAGTTGGCTGAAGAATTGAATTTGGCGCCGGATGTCGCGCGTCAAGTCGGACGCGATGTTTTGGGTATGAGTTTATTGCCGGCGGATGATTATTTTGGCGGCGAAGTCGCTAAAAATATCGTGAATTACGGCGGCAATGTCGCGGATTATGCGGAAAGCTTGGAAAAATTCAAACGCGAAATGGCGCAGGAGCAGGCAAATGCCGAAGCTGAAAGAAAAAATACCGTGGAAACCGAATTAATGGAAGAAAAGATCGCGCAGGCGCCGCTGGTCATTACCGATCCGGAGGCTGAGAAAAAATCCATTGTCAATTTATTTTCCACAAATTTAAAAGATACTTTCAAATACGCTGATTATGAGTTGAAAACCGATCTGAACGCGAGGTTGGTGTATTTGTTGCTCCGCGATGAATCAGGGGAATATCTGCAAAAACTTTTGGATACTTTGTACGCCAACGACGAGAAATTGACTGAGAAACAAATCCGTTTGAAAGGCGAGTTAATGGAGCCGACCATAGGCAATTGGTTGAAAGTCTATATCAATTTTGTGAGCGTTGAGCAAGTTGTGAGTACCATCAAAAAAGCGCAGTTTTATGTCAATGACGAAAATGTCAAAGATTTGAGCGAAGCGGAAAAAAATTTAATTGATCGGTTGCTCGATGTTTATATCAGTTTGAAAAATTTTAACGCCAATATTCAGAAATATTCGATTGAAGAAATTTCGATTTTCCCATTATCCAGAGACGAGGCAGTGGCGTATCAAGAACAAGCGGAAAAAGACCGCCGGGAATCCGAGGCCAAAGAAGTCGGGGTGATTGAGTCAGTAGCAAAGCCTGTGGATATCAAGCAGCAATTCATGGGCAGAGAGCAAGACCGATTGCTAATCGCTTCGGAAAAAGATTCGATTATTACTTCCACTAGAAAAGAATATGACCGCGTGGCTGACATCTTCGAATCTTATTTGATTGAGAGAAATAAAGTCGGGGTTTTGGCGTGTCTGGAAGTTTTGGTCGAGGTGGGCGCGTTGGATACG
>Ga0172379_10009249_pt1 | contig 12199 bp, 8 predicted proteins | sample GrowelOW334metaG_FD_119756 | JGI IMG/M metagenome (GOLD analysis project Ga0172379, IMG submission 119756) | Groundwater microbial communities from an aquifer near a municipal landfill in Southern Ontario, Canada - Groundwater well OW334 metaG | ecosystem: Environmental > Aquatic > Deep... | reverse complement strand
GACTTTACCGGCTGCAGATGGATCTATTGTGACCTTTTCGTCTACACGAGTTCCAATTTGTACTCCCTTTTTGGCTGCTTCTGACCTTTTTGTTGCCTCATCTGTATCCGTTATTTCGGCACCAGCAGCTCCCTTTGCATCAACTTGGAATACTTTCGTTCCAACTATCAATGTCATTTTACCGTCACCTGTCACGTATATTTGACCTTCACCTTCCGCCCCTGGAATTGCCTTGTCGAGTCTTTGTGCTGTATCGCCTATACGGGTTTTTGCGTCCGATTCCAGATGCGATTCTGAATCTGCATGTTTTTTGTCTTTGTCTTCTTTTGCTGCTGTTAGTGCTTCTTGTGCTTTTGCTACGTTATCTTTGTTTTCAGCTTTTTCTTTCCATTCTTGTCCTTTATCCCAAGTGTCAAATGCATCTGTATTATCCTGCTTTTTTAGATGTCCACCTGCGTCCATATAGTAGTCTGAACCTTCTATTTTCTGATAGTCTGCTCCTATTTTTTTATCCAGATCTTCTTTTTCTGCAGGCTTATCTTTCTTCCCATGGTCTGCCTTTGTGGCTTCGTCGGCTTTTGGAGTGGTGGCTGCAGTTTCTGCGGCTGCACCGGCTGCTGCAGCGGCTCCAGGAAGTTTTGGTTCAATTTTTCTGTAATTTGCGTCTTTTTCCAATAAGTTCATAAGTTCTTCTCCGGCTTTACCTCTTTCTTTATCATCCGCAGCTACAAATTTTGCCACAGCTTGCTTCAATGGATTATTTCCTGGTTTTGCCAACTCTTCTCTTAATTCAGGAGTCAAATTATTATCTCTAAGTTCTGCGGCTATATCTTTGTCTCCGGATTTCACTTTATTTTTTAGGCCTTTCAATGTTCCGACTAAACCTGAAACACTTTTCTCGCCGTGGATATCTCTCTTGTCTGCTCCCGGTGTTCCAAAAATATCGGAAAAATCTTCTGTAAGTGATGTATCAGGCGCAGTCCATTTTCTGTTGAGTTGTTCGATACCATGACTGACAGCTCCAAGAGAGTATCTTTTGCCATTGGCGCCAATTGGAATAATTGGTGTGTGCTTGAATGGTAGCGTGCCAAGGAATGTTCCTGCAGCTTGCAATTGAGACTTCATCCAGTTGACGGCAAAGTCTGCCATTGTGCCTTCTGCGGCCTCAAATACTCCCATCCAAATTACAGCCACACAGCCTACAGCAACGATCAAATCCTGTAGTGTAGTTAAGCCTACTATCGGTATACCCATCGATACGTCTGTTCCTGAAGCGAGCATGCTTTGTAGGTTTGTAGTACCGATAACTTTTAACATAATCCATCCAATAGAGAGTGAAAAAGCGATAGGGATTGGAACGAATAAATGTTTCGTAAAAGCTTCGGAAATTTTGCTGACACCTTTTACTTGCTCTTTTATCGCTGGGACTGCCATTGTAACTAGAATAATTGGAGAAAGCGCTATTGAAACCCACATCACAACAACTCTGGCGAGCAAAATTACAAGCAGTGCCAAGAAGGATGCTGTGAATAGAATGAACATTACCAAACCGAATATTACGTTTATTGCAATACGGCTTACGTCGTCGAGATTATCCAGACTTGATGTATCGAGATTAGAAATGAATGGAATCTTCATGAAATTTACAGCCATTGCTGCGGCTACGTTGCTTGACTTTAGTTTGTCGAAATATTCATGACCTGCTTTTGCTAATTCTCTACCCTCGCATATTTTATGATAACCTGTTGTAGTTTCGCCCTCAGGATCTGGGGTAAGCGCCGCAGTGAAAGCCGCTCTATCAGTTTCGTCCGTAATCTCGGAAGCTCTGCCGGCTATTCCCGCCATTGTAGTATCCGTTGTTTTGACTTCAAGACCATATTGAGTAGCGATGCGTTTTGCATATTCAGTTTCAGCGGCGGCATTAAGCTCCGCTGGGCTTTTGCCTTTTGCTACATCTTTCTTGAAGCCACTCAATCCTTCACAAAATTCTTTCTGTGCTTTCGGATCCATATCTATATTTGCGGCATCAAGCTGTGTAGGCAAAGCAAAAATCGCCGTACTTATTACATTCACGGCGTCGAGGGCGACTTTGATTCCCAAGAAAGAAAAATTTACGGCTATAATTCCGATAATTATCGAGGGCAGAGCCGATTTTATCGCATATGTTCCACCGTCTTCTCCCAGACCGGTGATGTTGTATAAAGCTATTCCCACAAGGCCTATTACAAAGAAAATGTTTACAATATTGCGGATCGGGATCCAGATATTCTGCAATTCCTGAGCCATTCCTCCACCAAAAAGCAGATTATTGTCCATCAATCCGCCGATCATATACAAAACCGGCCAAATCGCCTGAGAAAGAAAGCTCTGAATTTCCAAAATAGAATCGATTCTCTCTTTTGTTTTTGCTTTTTGCTCGGCGGTGGGTTCTGCATAAGCAGTGTGAGAATTTTGCAGACTTACAAGCTCGGTGCTCTCGCTCGCATGCTTGGCGATCAGAGAATTAGCGGTATATTGCCCGATTTCCGGTGCAGTAACCACCAGTACCAGTGAGCACATAATCAAAATCAGAATTCTGTTTATCCAATTTTTTTGTTTTTGTTTTGTCATATTATTATGGGAAAAGTATTTTTAAAATTGATGAAATAAAATAATGATTGTCGATTGCCTGTAGCGGGAAAAGGAATGTAGAAGCGTATACCGCCTTGTATAGACCGAATGCTCCGGCGCCCGTGGCCGCCAACCCCACTTTTCTTGGAAGACTGCCTTTTTTCTTTTCGGTTGGCAGTGTTCCTCCTGATAATCCACCTGCGTTTTTTGAACGCTGCGATCCTCTATTTCGAGTTTGTTCGTCTTGATCAATTTGATCTTGAGCCATTTGATCCTGCTCGGGATTTTGGCTTTTGCGTCCTTTTTTTCTCGTTTTCTTTCCCGGATTTCTGGTCCACAAAATCTTGCTTGGTTTGTTTTGTTTTTTGAAATTTTCCACTCCATCGAGGATCGCACCAAGTTTGCTATCCAGAGGTTTTACTTGATCGCGGCCGTGAATAATTCTATTCAATTGTGAGCCTCCTCTCATGGAGATTCTTGATGGCGTTCTGTCTGAGGTTGGGATTCCAGACATGCCCATTCCACTTTGATTTTCTAAAGCTGGACCCAGTATTTCATTTAGATTTGGTTTGTCTTTTGGAATTGTTAACGGTTCCGGCATTTGTCCTTCCGTTACTGATTCTGGAACTTTTTCTTCGTCTTTCAGGACTTTCATTTTCCCTCTTCTGTCAGCCATTTTCGCATACTTTTCGGCGTATGTAGCAGTCTGAGTAATAGCTGTAACTATGATCGTATTTTTGATCACTGTTCCTTCGTTGTCATAAATATTTCCATCTTTGTCCACGTACATATTTTCCAAATCTTCTTTCTTCATTTGTAATCCTTTGCGATTGCAAACTGCAATGATCGCGTCAATTTCCACCGCAGATAATTCAAGCTTTTCGGCATCACCTTTGGAAACTTGATATTGCAAAGTTTCTGCGACTGCTACGCCAATCGCCGCTTGTGTTACAGGATTTCCGTCGCCATAGTACAAACATCCGTCGTCACTTCCGTAGTACATTGAATCAAGATCCTCTTCTGAAATCAGCACGCCTTTTTGACGACATTTTTCTGCGACTGTGCTTTTTTCTTTGTCAGAAAGAACCAAGTGCTGATAATTTTGCTTAGCAGAATTATCGGTAGTTTGACCCTTTTGACTATTGAAAACGATGGCTTGTGAAACCGCGCTTTGGTAGTCTGGGATTATCGTATTTACATTGTACCCAATTCCCAAATTGTTGAAGATATTGGCAAATTCAATAATTGATTTTTCTGTGAGCTTGCCGTTGCTGATCATTGCTTTCATTTTTCCCTTTGTCCCTCCATATGAATCATAGACAAGATGATCATAGAAACTTTTATATTCTTTTTTGAATTCTTCAGGCTTATCTTTCAGATAATGAATGTAGTCATAAACATGATGTTTACCGAGAGTTCCAGGGATTCTGTTCCCACTGATTTTTTTCAAATGCTTCACGTAATCAGCAAAAATCTTCACCCCTTTGAAACCAGAAAAACGGCTTACAAATATACCATTTGCGCCGGTCCACTCTGGAGCGGATGCGAGTTTACTTGCCAATAATTTTATAGCTTCTGGGTTGTTGTTCATGTTATGCGGTTGTTGGTTTATCGTCTGATGCTTGTGGTTTTGCTTTTGTTCCCAATGCTCCTGTAAGGGCATTGTTATATGTATTTACGACTTCCATGTCGTCTCCAAGCATATCCAATTTCAAGAAAGAATTAGCCAATTTTTTGAACCTTGAGCCGGTCAAATCACTGTTATCTTCAGAGCCTACTATTTTGCTAACCTGTGCCAATAATTGATCGTAAGGCTTTCCGGTATTTTTTGCCTGCAATTCTTTTACGTAAGCTTCAAATTTGGCGACTGTTGTTTCGCTTTCTTTCAAATCGTCGCCATTCTTGCATTTTTCATTTACGAATACTGCTAAAGTTCTTATTCCCAAAGAATTGTTGTCTTCAAGCAAAGCTTTCCAACCTCGAGGACTTGCTCCGACTACTGACAATAAATTATCTTGAGCTTTCTTATCATTCCAACCCTTCAATGTATCTTTTGACGCAATCATTTCGCCAGGGGTCTTATCGCTATCGCTGTACGCCGCAACGGCAACTTCGGCTCCACCAAACAAAACCTGAGGGATTCTGAATGCATAAGTTGGATCCTCTTTGATATCTTTGTAATTCACTACCCAGTTCAATAAAACTGTAGCTGTACCTGCTACATAACCAAAAGTTCTCAAAATATTGCTGACTGTAAACATCTCATTAGCTTTGTTTTTTGCGCCATAGGAATCTACGGAAAGTCTTCTCGCTTCGGCCATAAAGTTATTTTTTTCTTCCCAGTTTTTGCCCAGCTTAGTCATTTCTACGTCTGATAGTTTTTCATCAGGGCTAGCTAAAAGTTCATCTATTTCGAGCGGAGAAACTCCGGCATAATCACATAAAACTTTTAGGAAATTTTGTTTTTCAGCGACGCTCATCTTTGCCTTTTGTCCATCAAGATAGCCTTTTACAATTTTCATTCTTGTGGCTGGAGATGCAAATGCAAGAATCGTACACGCGAAACTAAATTCGGGATCCAATGGTTCCGCAGAAACCGCCGGATCTTTTGGGGCTTTTGCCAGCCCTTTTTCCGAGATATCCTTGATCGTCTGCTGTTCACCTGCGTCCACGCTACTACCGGAATCAGCTTGCATTCCAAGTACAAATTTCAATGAGTTTGTTACCCAAGCATATTTTTCCGGATCTGCCATTAATGCCTCCGCAAATTTTTCTCCGTACTTTTTCATTTTCGCCAAATTCTCCAAAGTCATTCTCATGTCGGAAGGAGTCAGGCTGTCGACTGAGGCTTTTATAACGGCTGATCTCTCAGCTAAAAGCCCATCTCTTTGTTTTTCAGATAAAGTATCCCACTGATCAACAACATCCGAAAGCGGTTTCAAGATTTGGTCCATCACGATCGCTTCGGCCATATTACTTCTGTCTGTGCGGCCAGCATCCAGCTTTGTTTCGACATAAGACGTGGTGTCTTTGATTGTCGTTTTGGCGGCTTCCGGTAAATGATCCGGTAAATATATACTCATGATAATTATATTTTAAATAATCTGATCAAAATGTCTGGAAATGATTCTGTTTTGCCTTCCAGTTCAGGGATTTTGTTGATTAGAAATTCTCTAACAAGCGAAGGATCCATCCCTGCTAACTGAATAGTGATTTCGCCGCTAAAGCTTCCGTCCACTCGTAAATTTAGAGTTTCAACAAATGGTGGTTCGTAGATAAACCAGAAAGCTTTTATTCTGGAAAAAGTGTATTTCTTGAAGCCAACTTTGATCCCGACTTCGGAAATTTTGATCTCTACGTTGCGGGGATGCTGGAGGTGAATCAAGGCGTATACAGCTGCAAAAACCACTACCACTGTTGCCAGTAGAAATTCTTCAAAATATAGACTTAGCGCTGACACCGCTACAACAAGCGCAATCATACTGATTTTCCAAGTCAGTCCCCTGTCATGCATAACGTATTCGGGGGCGATCCATGAGAATACGGCATTATCGTATGCCGTAGGTGTGTTTTTGATTTCGTGCAGCATTTGCTGATGAGCTTCTTTTTTTTGTGCTCGGTGTAATTTGTGCTGGTGATATTTTTCTTTTAATTTTGAAAGCATTTGTTTTGTTTTTACTGTGTATAAAAGTTTTTAAATCTAAATATTTTATCATAAAAAGCCCTCGAAAGGAAGGGCTTTAGATGATGTTTTAGATGTTTTTCGATCTTTGTCTAGCCTGTTGTAAACGGCACTAATGCAACGATTCTGGCATTCTTCACCGCGCGAGCCAACATTTTCTGATGTTTTAGGCAGTTGCCATTGTAGTATTTTGGAACGATCTTGCGGTATTGAGAGATGTATTTTCTCAGCAATGCAACGTTTTTGTAATCAATAAATTTGATTTGATTGATACAAAACTGACATTGGCGATTTTTATAACTTGGCATATAAATATTTTGTTAAGATTTAGAATATGTTTTCATTAGTTGGTTCTTCTAAAGCAGATGTTGGGATTTCCTCAGCCTGAGGGGCTGAATCTAAAAACTCTGTATCAGAGTCCCCGTTTCCATCAGATCTTTTTTCCAACATAATCATGTCCTGGAGAACAATTTCCGTGCGGAATCTTTTGCCGCCTTCAGCTTCCCAGCTTCTGGTTTTTAGATAACCTTCAAGGTAAACCAATTTGCCTTTTCTTAAGTACTGATGGCATAGCTCGGCCAATCTTGCCCAAGCTACCACTTCGTGAAATTCTGTGGATTTTTTGCGTTCGCTACCACTTGTCGTCCAATCACGGTTTGTAGCAATTCCAAAAGTGACAACAGCCTGACCGTTTTGAGTTTGTTTCATTTCAGGATCTCTCGTCAAATTTCCGATTAGGATAACTTTGTTTACTGATCTCATACTCGTTGAAAGTTAAAATTATAGAGTGATATCTGGATCATCGATGATGCTTTTTAGTTTTGCATCAACGTCGTCGAGAGTTTGAGCCGCAGGCTTTTTTGCCTTTGGTTTTTCCTCGACAGCTTCTTCTTTTTTAACTTTTTTCACTGTTTTCTTTTCTTCTTTTTCTTCTTCAGATGGTTGGTCTTTCTTTGCTATTGGTTTTTCAACTACACGTTCTGTTTTTTCACGTCGCTCATATTTTCTGCCGCCGCCTCTTCTGTCTGTCTCAGCCTGATCTGATTTTGCTTTTGCTTCTTCCTTTAGTTTTGCCGCTTCTTCGGCTTCTTTTTCATACTCTATGAAAGTTTTGATTTCGTAATGTTTTGGAGTTTTTTGAATCAAATAGCGGAGAACTCCCGGGTGGATATTTAGTTGTTTTTCGAATTCCTTCACTTTTAGCGGATTCGCCGTGAAGTCGTAAACAACATAATAACCCTGTTTTTGTTTTTTGATCATGTAGGTCAATTCTCTTAGACCCCACACGTCATCGTGGAAGATTTTTCCACTGGCGTCCTTGATGAGTTCTTTTACCTCGTCAAGAACAGCGTTTGTCTTTTCCTCGCCTAAATCCGGCTGCAAAACCAGCATAATTTCGTATTTAGGAAAACTTGTTTCAGTCATATTTTCTTTGGATTAAATAGTATTTTTTTGGTCAGCCCCAGCGCATTTTTCAGCCTGGAACAGAAAATATTGCTTTTGAAAGCAGACGGACTTTAGCAAATGGTTATCCCTTTTGCAATAGACAAACACAATGTTTTGGTTCAAAAGTCAAGTTTTTATTAGATAATCATAGATGGGGACTTTAAAAAATCAAGAGATTTTTTTGGCTCTTTTGTGCTATAAAAACGGTATTGCCAAAATGTAGTTTACTCCAAGTCAACACATTTCGACTCGAATGTCAATGACTGAGGGTTGCCCATACCGCTAAATTTTCGGCATAATAGACAAAGGTTGTATTTTATTATGAATCGCCTTTTCGACATTTTCTTACCTCCTTTATGGATCAGTTGGACACAACAACAACAATGGATACTGCGCTCGAAGTGAATCACTTCGCTAGAAGAAGCCGTCACGTAAAGGTCTTTTCAAAGGCTACACGGGTTTGGTTCCACTTTGTGGATATCGTGAAATGGATGCTTTCTCCGGTGAACAAACTATTGCGTAATCGCTTGTTTCAGACGATTGGCAAATTCCTTTCGATAACATCTCAGACTATTGCGAAAGCAATGCCGGTTCTTTCTCCACAGAAAAAAATACTTTTGCAGGCTACTTTGCTCTCAGGAACAGTTTTGATTATAAGCTCACTTAGTCCGGGGGCTGTTTTCACTTCCACCGAAACCAATTACGCAAATGCGTACATAAACGAGTATTCAATGCCTGGAGATGTACTTGTGGCCGATGAAAATGGGTACTTGGTAAAAAGCAATCCTCAGACAGACAAAGCTAGTCGTATAGGTATGACTGATTACGCAGTCCATACCGTAGAAGGTGGCGAATCAATGTCGGTTATTGCTGAAAAATATGGAGTGAATGTAGATACGATTATGTGGGAAAACAAGCTTGGGAATGCGAATGCGCTGAGAGTTGGACAAAAGCTGGTTATTCCTCCGGTTAGCGGTCTCAGCTATAAGATTGTGGCTAATGACACCCTCGAAAAAGTTGCCAAAAAATATAATATTACAAAAGAAGTTATTATCGCTCAGAACGGACTGGATAGCGAAGCTTTGATCAAAGGTCAGACATTGTTCTTGCCTGGAGCAAAGCCACTGGCTGCACCTATCACTGCTATAGCTGCAAATCGCCGCGCAACCGCTGGCGCCGTCAATAAATACGTTTCAGCAAATCCATCCGATGCCATGCCTTCTGTCGGAAAAATCTTTATATATCCAACCGTTGGTAAACTCACACAACAGTTTCATGCCGGGCACTACGCTCTTGATATAGCTGACAGTTCCAGACCCGCTATCTGGGCTGCCGGAGCCGGTACAGTAGTTAAAGCTTCTTCCGGAACTTGGGGCGGTGGATATGGAAATCACATCATCATTGACCATGGGAATGGTATAAAGACTTTGTATGCTCATATGACCAGCTTGAATGTTTACGAGGGACAATATGTGAATCAAGGTGATGTTATTGGAATAATGGGAAATACCGGGCGTGTTTATGGAATAACCGGTATTCATCTTCATTTTGAAGTTATCGATCACGGTGTAAAGAAAAATCCAAAATTGTATTACTAAAATGTTGAAACTTTTTATTTTTATCGGCAGTCTGCCCCGAGTTTTTGTTTGTTGGCTAATCAGAATTTATCAGAAAACTCTATCTCGCGATCATGGGCCGAGGAAGAAAGATTTTCCTTTTGGATATTGTAGATTTACGCCGACGTGTTCCGAATATGCGCATGATTCTATCAAAAAACATGGCGTGATTTTTGGCGGGATAAAGTCGCTTTGGAGAATTGCTAGGTGCAATCCATTTGGAAAAGGCGGGTACGATCCTGTAAAATGACCGCATGGAGAAATCTAAATATTTTTTCGAATTAGATTTGGTCAAAATAGTGGCAATTGTTTGGATTTGTCTTTACCATATTTTGGATTTTAGAAGTAACTGGGTACTTGGTTCTATGGCTGGTTCCGGCCAGGTTTTTGGTTATTTCGGAGAAACAAATGGCTTTGTAACAAGTTTATCGAAGTCTTTGTTAAGCTTGGGAACTCTTGGCGTAAATTTATTTATTATCGCTTCAGGATTTGGGCTTACTATTTCAAGAAACCATGATAAAACAAACTTTTTTACATTCATCAAAAAAAGATTATTCAGGATTTTTCCGTTATACTGGGGTATTTTATTGGCAATTTTGGCTATTGACTTAATCATGCATCATCAGGTTAATTACGAAGATTTTATTGCTCATTTTTTTGCAATACATAATTTCTTTCCGCAATATGTACTTAGCATCTCTGCTCCTTTTTGGTTTATAGGGACTATTTTACAGCTATACGTCCTATTCCCGTTTTTATATTATCTTTCCAAAAAAAAGGTGATTTTACTTGTTGCTTTAGCCTTAATACTTAAACTTTTTATCGATCCACAGCTTGTAAGACTCTTTGGCGGTGGTAGATTTTTCACAGAATACATCATTGATTTTTCGATCGGAATAATCTTGGGAAATTTGCTTTTAGCTAATCAGGAGTTATTCAGAAGCAAGAAATGGCTGACTTTGATATTGCCAACCGCCGGGCTTGTCGTAGCCTTATTATTTTGCAATTTATATAAAAATTCCTATTTAATATTGCCTTTAATTTACCAATTGCTATCACTTCTGTTGTTTATATTCCTTTTTTCAAGTGCTTATTTTCTGAATAATAAAATAATCTTTATTATCAAAAGACTTTCGGTGTTGACGTTTACGGTTTTTTTGACACATTATATTTTGATCACAAAAATTATTTCCAAGATCTCTTTTTCCGTTCCCTTTTGGCTTGAATCAATAGCTTTTGTAATAGTTTCATTCCTGGTGGCATTTCTCATAAACTCGCTGATAAAATTTCCGAAATCTTTCAAAAACAGATCTTTAAGCTGACCTTATATTTCCTTTCCTTGACTTTGCTCCGCGGATCATTAAAATTGCTTCGGTTTAACCAATACACCATGTCAATTAAATGCGCATTAGTAAGCGTTTCCGATAAGACTGGCGTTGTTGAATTTGCCAAGAGATTATCAGACCTTGGCATTGAGATTTTATCAACCGGGGGAACGGCCAAAGCTCTTAAAGAAGCGAATGTAAAAGTCACCGATGTTTCAGATTACACAGGATTTCCAGAGATGATGGATGGTAGGGTCAAAACTCTTCATCCAAAAGTTCATGGAGGAATTTTGGCTCTTCGCGATAATAAAAATCACATGGCTGAGGCCGAGAAAAACGGCATCAAGATGATCGATTTGGTCGCCGTAAATCTTTACCCATTCGAAAAAGTGTCAGAAAAAGAAGGCGTGACAGAGGAAGAAGCGATTGAAAATATCGATATCGGCGGACCTTCTATGGTGCGCAGTGCGGCAAAGAATTTCAAATTTGTAACAGTCGTGACAACACCTGAAGATTACGATTTGGTTGCCGAAAAAATTGCGAAAGATGGAGATACCGATTTGGAATTCCGCAAAAAATTAGCCCGAAAAGCATTCACACTCACTCATAAATATGATGACAGAATCGAGCATTATTTGAGACTAAATCTCGGAGAACCAGAGATGCTCCATTTGCATTATGAAAAAGTGATGAGTCTGCGCTATGGCGAAAATCCTCATCAGAAAGCCGCTTTTTTCCGTAATCCAGACAACACGGATTCAAACATTACAAATTCAAAAGTGCTTCATGGCAAAGAAATGTCTTTCAATAATATCGTGGATGGCGACTCAGCGCTCGAGCTTGTAAAAGAATTTAAAGAGCCTACTGTTGTCATGGTAAAACACAATAATCCATGTGGCGTTGCCAGCGCAAAAACGATCGAGGAGGCGTTCAAACTTGCTCACATGGTGGATCCGATTTCCGCTTTTGGCTGCATCATCGCATTGAACCGAGAAGTGACTTCTGCAATCGTAGATTACATGAAGGAATCAAAGATGTTTGTGGAAATGATTATTGCTCCTACTTATGAAAAGAAGGCTTTGGATAGACTTATGACTCGTGAAAATTTGAGAATAGTAGAAGTAGGTCCGCTCAAGCTTGATATGCTAAAAACTGATATCAAAAAAGTGGCCGGTGGACTTCTTATTCAGACAAAAGATATGTACGAACTCACTCCTGCCGATCTAAAAGTTGTGACCCAGAAAAAACCTACAGATGAGGAGATCGCTTCTATGCTTTTCGCGACAAAAGTGGTAAAACACGTGATGTCTAATGCCGTAATAATGGCTAAAGGGACTGTGGTAATGGGTGTTGGCGCAGGACAAATGTCTCGTGTAGATAGCGTGAATATCGCCTGCCAAAAGGGTGGAGATAAAATACTAGGTTCCGTAATGTCTTCTGACGCTTTCTTCCCTTTTGCGGATGCGATGGAGCTTGCTGTAAAAAATGGTGTCACTGCAATTATTCAACCGGGAGGTTCG
>Ga0172379_10009248_pt1 | contig 12200 bp, 5 predicted proteins | sample GrowelOW334metaG_FD_119756 | JGI IMG/M metagenome (GOLD analysis project Ga0172379, IMG submission 119756) | Groundwater microbial communities from an aquifer near a municipal landfill in Southern Ontario, Canada - Groundwater well OW334 metaG | ecosystem: Environmental > Aquatic > Deep... | reverse complement strand
GAAGAAGTCCGATGGCAAAGACATCGCTCGCTCTCGAGGGATTGGCCGCCACGATAACTGTTTTTGGCCCGATCTTGAATATCCCGTCGCGCCAGACCACCTGCTTGGGCGCCGGAATCACGCGCAACTGCCTTCCGCCGTCGGCGCCGAGCGCCGCTATCCCGAAAAACATACCAACTATCAAAATTGCCGCTATTCGCTTTGCCATCTCCGCCGCCCCCTTTAAATTATAGATTTCTATTTTATCATTACTTAGACATACGGACAAATGAATTTAAATCATTGGATTTTAACTACAAAAAATTAACATGGTGATATAATTGTCCACGAACAGGCCAAAGAAGCTAGAACATCTCGGGAGGAATACAGCATGAGCGGAAAACAATCAATCAAGACAATAGCCGCCTCTTTTGCGGCGGCGGGAATTCTTTTTGCGTTTGCGACATTAGCGCGCGCCGACGGTACGGCTGATTGCGCGAACATTCAAACCGATAAAGGGAAAGTCACCGGAACTGCAGACGCGAAGAACTCTGTTTGCGCGTATAAAAGCATCCCGTTCGCGGCCCCCCCGCTTGGCGAACTTCGGTTCGCGCCCCCGGCCGAACATGCTCCTTGGGCTGAAACTCTTCAGGCAGTCAACATAGGAAACGAATGCCTGCAGATGCCGATGAGCCTCATGCCGTCAACGAAAGTGACCGGCAATGAAGACTGCCTTTACCTTAACGTGTTCCACCCTATGGGCGCTGCGGCCAAGTCGAAACCCGTCATGGTGTTCATACACGGCGGCGGATTCGTTTACGGCTCGAAAAACTGGCCGATCTACAACGGCGCGACGCTGACATCAAAGGGCGACGTTGTTGTTGTGACGATCAACTACAGGCTCGCGACATTCGGATTCCTCGTGCATCCGTCTCTGAAAGACAAAGACGGCTACGAAGGGAACTACGCGCTTCTGGACCAACTGGCGGCGCTGAAATGGGTGCAGAAAAATATTGCGAATTTCGGCGGCGACCCGAACAACGTGACGGTGTTCGGCGAATCGGCGGGCGGAATCAGCGTCGGCTTCCTGCTGCTGACGCCTGCGGCTAAAGGGCTGTTCCAAAAAGCGATAATCGAAAGCGGTCCGATAATCGTTTTGTACGATCAGAAAGAGAAGCAGGAAAAGCAGGGCCTCGAAATCGCTAAGATTCTGGGTTGCGAAGATCCGAAAACCGCGGCTGAATGTCTCCGCGCTGTACCGGCGGAACGGCTGATAAAAGATATTCCGATGAACATCAACCCTATTTCAGACTATGAATCAGGCATGAAATTCGCGTTTCTGCCCAGCATAGACGGCAAATTCCTGCCGGATACGCCGGAGAAGATGTATTCGAGAGGCGATTTTCTGCGCGGAATACCGGTCATCATCGGCTCGAACGCAGACGAAGCGTCATATTTCACAATGGGCGCTAAAGTCGAAACGCAAGAAGCTTTCGAAGCCGTTTTTGAAAAAAACGCCGAATTGCTGAATAAGTCGCTCGGAATGAACATCGACCCTAAAGCAGTGATAAGCAAATATCCGGCGGCGCAGTACAAAGGCGCTCATGCGATCTACAATGCGATCGTGCGCGACGTCGCTTTCACCTGCCCGACACAAATGGTCGCTAAATGGATATCGAAGTATCAGCCTGACACCTATGTATATCTTTTCTCGAAATCGCCGGCGGAATCTGGCATGTTCAAGGACTGGGGCGCTTTCCACGGAGTCGAGCTCGCTTTCGTTTTCGGAAATTTTGAATTTCTCGGCATGAAATTCGGAAGCAAATCAAACTCCACGCTGTCCAACAAGGTAATCGCATACTGGTCGACATTCGCCCGCACGGGGAAACTGAAGGTGGATGGACTGCCGGAATGGGCGCCCTACTCCGCCGATAAAAACAACTACCTGATTCTGGACAAGGAAATCAGCGAGGGCTTCAACTATCAGAAAGACGCCTGCGATCTTTTCGAGTCATATTTCATGAACGCAAAGAAATAAGTTCTTATAATTGATTATGAAAACTAAATGGAGGATATCATGGCCGACTATACCGGATCTTTGACAAAAGCGGCGGATTCGCAGAGAGCATTCATCAACAAGGTTTACGGCTGGATGTGCGCCGGACTTATGATCACCGGACTCGTTTCAATGTACGTAGTTTCAAGCAGGCAGTTGATTATGGCGATAGCAGGCAACAGCTTGCTGTTTATGGGATTGATATTTGCTGAACTGGGACTCGTGTGGGGAATTTCAGGCGCGATTAACAAAATGTCGGCCTCGCTGGCGACAATGCTGTTTGTCGTTTACTCCGCGCTGTCCGGAGTGACTCTTTCGATTATCTTTCTAATTTACACAAAAGAATCCATCCAGTTGACATTTTTCATTTCCGCCGGCACGTTCGGAGTCATGGCTGTTTACGGCAGCATTACAAAAACCGATCTGACGAGCGTCGGCAATCTCTGTTTCATGCTCCTTATCGGGTTGATCGTCGCTTCTGTGGTTAATATTTTTCTCAAGTCGTCAATGATGTACTGGATGATTACTTACGCCGGCATATTCATCTTTGTAGGCCTGACCGCATATGACGCCCAAAAGATTAAACGGATGAGTCTTGTCGCCGATCAGGCTGACGCCGAGTCGTTCCAGAAAGGCGCCATACTCGGCGCTCTTGCTCTATATCTCGACTTTATCAATCTGTTCCTTATGCTGCTGCGCCTGTTCGGCCGCAGAAGGTAATCGCCTTAGATTTCAAAGCTTCTAAAATTTGTGTGATATGAGGATTTGAGCGTGAAAAAACTCTTTTTTGTTCTCACGCTTGCCCTTTCTCTTTGCGGCGGCGTTCTCGCTTCAGCGACTGCTGAAACACTTGCGGCAAAGGGTGATGTCGAGCTTTTTTACAAAGGCGCAATCGCCGATATTTACATCGATGCAAACGATTTCAAGGTCGTTCAGATCGCCGCCGGCGATCTCGCGGCGGACTTCGAACGCGTCACCGGAAAGAAACCGGCGGTCACACACGACGACGCAGCACTCAGCCGGAACGTCGTGATTATCGGCACGATCGGCAAGAGCGCGCTCATCGACAAACTTATCGCGGATAAAAAAATAAATGTCGACGGCATCAAGGGCTCATGGGAGACATTCGCGCTCGCCGCGATTGACGCGCCGGTCAAGGGCGTCGCGGCTGCGGTTGTCATCGTCGGCAGCGACCGGCGCGGAACCGCGTTCGGCGTTTACGAGCTTTCCGCGAAGATCGGCGTCTCGCCGTGGTATTGGTGGGCGGATGTGACGCCGGATAAACAAGATGAACTGATTATCTCAAAAGATTTTTATAGCAAGCAGGGGCCGCCGTCGGTTAAATATCGGGGCATTTTCATAAACGACGAGGCTTTCGGACTTAATCCTTGGGCGTCGAAAACGTTCGAGCCGGAAGTCGGTAATGTCGGCCCAAAGACTTACGCGAAGGTTTTCGAGCTGCTTCTGCGCCTGAAAGCCAACTACATCTGGCCGGCGATGAAAAGCTGCACGAAAGCGTTTAATTACTATCCTCTGAACAGACAGGTTGCGGACGATTACGCGATCGTGATGGGCTCTTCACACTGCGAGCCGATGCTGCGCGACAACCCGGACGAATGGCCGCGCGACGGCGAGGGCCCGTGGGATTATACGCGGAACAAGGATAAGATTCTCAACTATTGGGACATGCGGGTCAGGGAAAACGGCAGGTTTGAAAACATATACACGCTCGGCATGCGCGGCATTGAGGACAACGAGATGCAGGGCGACGGCACACTTGACGAAAAAACGCGCCGGCTCGAAGGGATAATAAACGACCAGCGGGAGCTGATACGCAAATATGTTAATCCCGACATCGAGAAAGTTCCGCAACTTTTCAGCCCGTACAAAGAAGTTCTGACACTTTACGAGAACGGCCTGAAAGTTCCTGATGATGTGACAATCCTATGGACGGACGACAATTACGGTTACATCCGGCGGCTACCGACGCCTGAAGAACAGAAGCGAAGCGGCGGGAGCGGCGTTTATTACCACATTTCATATTCCGGCCGCCCGCACGATTATCTGTGGCTGTCCACGACGCCTCCGGCGCTGATCTGGGAAGAGATGCGAAAAGCATACGCATTCAACGCGCGCCGCATCTGGGTAGTAAATGTGGGCGACATCAAACCGGCCGAGATGGGAACGGAATATTTCCTGCAATTGGCGTGGGATATAAGTACAGATCCCGGAACTGCTTTCATTCCCAAATGGACTCATGAATTATTTGGCGATGAATATACATCTGAAATATTTCATACAATGGAATTTTATTACATGTTGAACTACCAACGCAAACCAGAACACATGGGGTTCAACGAAATATTTTGGCCAAACACAGTTGTGCGCGATCCGGAATTCTCACTATACAATTATGGCGACGAGATCCAACAAAGACTCGATCAATTCGAGTTTATCTACAAATTGTCTGAAGAAACATATTTGAAAATGCCAATTTCAAAGAGAGACGCTTTTTATGAGCTTGTTCTTTATCCTGTCCGCTCCTCGTATCTGATGAATCAGAAAATTCTCTATGCATTTAAGAGTCGCGATTACGCGAAACAGGGCCGGGCAAGCGCGAATGAATACGCGAAAAAATCCGAAGAAGCATTCAGGCAAATTCAGAAGGAGACGGATTATTACAACAATGAAGTCGCGGGCGGCAAATGGAAATACATGATAAATTACAAACAGCACGACCGCCTCGCGCTTAGAGAAATCAAGACGGGGAGCGTGGAGGTCAAAGATATTGCTGCGCTTGGCGTCGCGATAGAGGGTCGCGCCAAACCGCTGCCGGAAACCAACGTAACTCCTGACAATACGGTCGCGAAGCTTCCCGAGTTCAACCAATTTACGAAAAAAGAATACTTTATTGATATCTTTAATAAAGGATCAAAGGCTTTTGATTGGAAAGCGGAACCATCCTCTGATTGGATAAAAATCAGCCAGGCGACCGGAACGCTTAAGCTCGATGAGCGACTTTGGGTCAGCATTGACTACGACAAAGCTCCGAAAGGCGAGAACATCGAAGGCAGCATAAAGATAACCGGCGCCGGCGCCGAATATTGCATAGGCGTCTCTTTATTTAATCCGGAGTCTCCAAAAATCAGCAAAGGATCTTTTATACAGGATAATGGCGTTGTATCAATCGATGTCGGGGAAACCGGTGAAATAAAAACCGGGTTTTCAATATTTTTCATTATCTCCGGTTTAGGGCTTTCGGGTAAAACGCCATTGTTGTCGAGTTGGCTATCTAATGCTTTAGAAGATAGCGCTGTCACCAATAAACCTGAATTTGAATTCCCGATATATATTTTCAAACCCGGGAAAGCGCAGGTTATCCTGGAAGCGGTTCCGACGCATGAAATTTCAAAAAGATTCAAGCTCCGTTGCGCCGTATCTATAGACGACGGTCCGGCGGTATATATCGATTTCGCTCAAGGCAATGACGAGGACGATGAAGTCTGGAAGCGTAACGTCCTTCACGGCGCAATGTATGGGAAAGCGGAGCTTGAAATAGACAAGGGCAAACATATACTTAAAATCATAGAGATAGATCCGAGCGTAATACTCGATAAAATCTTCATTGATTTCGGCGGTATGCAAAAATCATATCTCGGACCGCCGGAGACAAGAATTTTTGATGAGAATGATCATTAATATTAAATAATAGCAGGCGCCATGTCATTTAACGAACAAAACCGTGGAGAACTCGAAAAGCGGATTAGCGAACTCGAGAATCGGATAAGCGAAACCGAAACCGCCTTGCGTAAAAAAGAGCTACTCTATAACGCTATAATAGAAAATTCGCCTAACGTTGTATGGATGAAGGACAAATGCGGCAGATACATAATGGCAAATCCGAGATTCTTAGGCGCCATTAAAAACGATGCGGAAGAAATAGTCGGAAAGACCGAAATAGAACTTAAATGCGGTAAGATTGCCGCGCTTTTCGCTGAGGGCGACAATAAAGTTATCGAGACAGGAATTACAATTGTTCTTGAAGTTGAACTGCCTGAAGCCGATTCCGAAGCGCTCATTTATGAAACAGTAAAAGCGCCTTTCAAAGACGAAAACAATGAAATTGCCGGCTTGGTAGGAATCGCGCGGGATATTACTTCCCGAAAGAAAGCGGAAACGGCGTTGCTCGCAAGCGAAGAGCGGATAAGGCTGCTGTTCGAAAGCGCGTCCGAAGGAATAATATACTTCGACAGAACCGGAATAATACGCGAGGTGAATCCGGAGGTCTGTTCGATCGCCGCGATGGAGAGGGAAGAATTCATAGGGAAACACTTCACCGCATTGATGGACTCATTCGACCTGCCCCCGCAGGAAATGTTCGCAGCCTATCAGAGAGCGCTCGACGGCAATCCGAAAAGCAGCGGCGAATGGAAAATCAGAAACAAAAAAGGCGAGCGCCTGATAATAAATGTCAGGCCGTCCCTTATTGTCAAAGACGGAGAAACGATAGGATTTTCCCTGCTCGCTCAGGATGTGACAGAACGCAAACGGATCGAAGAGGCGCTCCGCGAGAGCGAACTGCTGTATAGGTCTCTCGTGGAGTCGGCCGAGGATTTCATATACCTTATAGATAGAGATATGACGGTGAGATATGTTAATCCCGCCGGGGCGAAGACATACGGCGCAACGCCTGAGCTGATTGCCGGCAAATCGCTGAGCGCCATATTCCCAAAGAAAACATATGAATACCAGCGTCATCAATTAATGAAGGTTTTCGAAAAGGGCGAGCCGGTTTACGTCGAAAACGAATTCGATTTTCCTAAAGGCCGCACATGGTTCAGTTCGCTGCTCGTGCCGGTCAGGAATGCATCTGGCGAAGTAAATATAGTGATGGGCGTCTCGCGCGACCTTACGCTAAGCAAACAGGCTGAAGCCGAGAAGGCATTTTTGCAGAAACAGTTGCAGCAGTCGCAAAAGATGGAGGCGATCGGGACGCTCGCCGGCGGCATAGCCCACGATTTCAACAATATGCTTTCCGTGATTCTCGGAAACTCCCAACTCGGGAAATTGGAACTTCAGTCCGGAAACCTCTGTTTTTCCGCGCTTGATGAAATCCACGCCGCCGCCGACAGGGCAAAAGACCTAACGATGAAACTTCTTTCTTTCTCCCGCAAGGAGAAAGTGAGCATTCGCAGAATTCCGGTGGATTCCATTCTTGAAGAACTTGCCGCCATGCTGAGGAGAAGCGTATCGAAAAAAATCGAGATCAAAACGATTATCGAGGAGAATCTGCCCCCGATCAGCATAGACGTGAACCAGATACATCAGGTTTTTCTCAATATTTGCAACAACGCCTGCGACGCGATGCCGGCCGGCGGCGCCCTGACTATCGAAAGCCATAGTTGCTCGCTTGACGAAGGATACTCGCGGACACATGCCAATGCGAATCCGGGCAAATACTGTCTTGTGCGGATAAGCGATACGGGCATAGGGATGCCGGAATCAGTCGTGTCAAAAATATTCGAGCCGTTTTTCACGACGAAAGGTGTCGGCAAAGGCACGGGACTCGGCCTTTCCATCTCATACGGCATAGTTAAAAATCACGGCGGTCACATAGACGTTTACAGCGAACCGGGCAAAGGAACGTCGGTTAAAGTTTATCTGCCGTTTTCTGCCGACACTTCGGCCGAACTCGTCCAGAACGAAGAAGAAGAAGAGCTTGCGCGCGGTTCGGAAACAATTCTTGTGATAGACGACGAGATAATGGCGCTAACTCTCGCGGAGCGTACGCTGCAAAGGGCGGGTTATGTCGTCATTACCGCAGACAGCGGCAAGAAAGCGGTCGAGATATTTTCCGAACACAGTTCCTCGATAGCGCTCGTGCTTTCGGACATGGTCATGCCCGAGATGGACGGCCGCGATGTTTATTTTGCTCTAAAGGGAATTGACCCGAAACTGAAGTTTGTTCTTTCATCAGGATACTCCCCTGACGGGCAAGCCGGGGCGCTTTTGTCCGAGGGCATTCATGGTTTCGTTCAGAAGCCGTACAATATTTTCGATCTCTGCTCAGTAGTGCGCAAAGTAATTGACGGCTGACAATCCGACCGCTGTATTCACCTCGACTCAAACCATATTTGCAGTGAAGCTCCTTAATGAAAGGGTTGCGGGAAACCGCGCCTAAGGCTATGATGAAAATCCGCGGGCTTCCGCTATCGTCCGAACCTCGCGAAAACAAACATGGAGCGCCATGTTGAAGGCAATCGGAGGGATTATGTCTAAAGCGAAATGTTTCATGGCAGTTATTTTGATCGCTATTACAGCTCAATTGGTTTCGAACGCCGCGCCGTCGCGCGCGTCTGAAATACAGCTTCCGTATCAGGATTACGCTCTGCCGGTGGACACCCGCGTTGCGGATTTGCTATCCAGAATGACGCTCGAAGAAAAAGCGTCGCTGCTGAACTCCGGCGCCGCCGCGATTCCGAGATTCGGGATAAAACCGTACCATTACGGAAGCGAGGCGCTGCACGGAGTGATGGGGCCCGGCAAGTTCACCGTATTCCCGCAGGCTGTAGCGCTCGCGAGCACATGGGATCCCGATTTTATAATGAAGGTGACAACGGCGATTTCAGACGAAGCGCGAGCGGCGATCAACCAGGACTCGAAAGAGAAAGGTTATCCCGGCGAAAGGTGGCTTTCATTCTGGTCGCCCACGATTAACATGGCGCGCGATCCACGATGGGGCCGCACTCCGGAAACCTACGGAGAAGACCCCTACCTCACAAGCCGCATCGGCATCGCATTCGTCAAAGGCCTTCAGGGCAACGACCCGCGCTATATAAAGGCTGTCGCCTCTCCGAAACATTTCGCGGCGAACAATGAGGAACATAACCGATTCAGATGCAACGCTAAAATATCCGAGCGCTCTCTGCGCGAGTACTACCTGCCGAGTTTCAAAGCGCTGATTCAGGAAGGCGGCGCCGAGTCAGTCATGGCGGCCTACAACGCAATCAACGGGATACCCTGCAACGCGAATGAATGGCTGCTTACCGAAGTTCTGAGAAACGAATGGGGCTTCAACGGCTATGTCGTAACCGACTGCGACGCGATAGACGCGATGATCGACCGGCACAAGTATGCGAAGGATGCGATGGAAGCGTCCGCTTTCGCGATCAACGCTGGCGTCGACGTCGAGTGCGGCGGCAACGCGCTAATCACAAAAAATATCATAGCCGCTTTGAACAAGGGCCTTGTCTCTGAAGCCGCTATAGATCAGGCTGTCACGCGACTGCTTCGCGCGCGGTTCCGACTCGGCATGTTCGACCCGCCGGAGATCGTGCCTTATACACGCATACCCGCGGGCGTGATCGGCTCCGAAAAACACTCGAATCTCGCGCTTCAGGCATCGCGCGAATCTATCGTTCTGCTTAAAAACGATAAGATTAACGGCAAGCCGCTTCTTCCTCTCGATAAAAATAAAATCAAAACAATCGCTGTCGTAGGTTTCACGGCGGACGTCGTGCAGTTCGGAGATTACACGGGAACGCCTGTGAATGAGCCTGTCACGACTCTCGGCGGCGTGAATAACAAGCTTGGGAAGCAAACTGAGATTCGATATACAAAATGGAATCCGATTCCCGGAATAGATGATTACGCGGCAGTTCCCGCTTCCGCGCTCCGGCCGGCCGGAGGCGCTGGCGCCGGACTTAAAGCCGAGTATTTCGCGAACGCTGACTTCAAAGGAGCGCCGGTTTTAACGCGCACGGAAGATGGAGTAAATCTGAGCGGCTCGAGCGTCCCGGCGTCGATTAAAGAACGCAGTTCCTTTTCCGTGCGCTGGACCGGAAAACTGACATCAAAGATGACCGGCGCGCATTACATGTACTTCGCAACATCCGGCGCCGCGCGCGTATTGCTGGACGGAAAGTCTGTCATTGAAAAGCAAGAGGCCGAGAAAAAGAAGAAGCCGGCTTTGAAAGCCGGCGCCGCCCTTAGCAGCTATACGATGGACCAGCAGGGCGAAAAGAGGAAGAACTCTCTCGTTATGCTCGAAGCCGGAAAATCCTACGACATCACCGTTGAGTTCACGCCGTCTAAAGGCGATACAGCCGCGCGACTGGAATGGGTTCCCCCAACGGCCGAGACCGCCGCCGAGCGCGCGAAGGAATTCAAGGACATAAAAACAAGCGACGCCGTCATCGCAGTAATGGGGCTGCAGCGCTTCCTCGAACACGAAAATATCGACCGCATAGACATGGATGTCCCGTTCGAGCAAACCGAGTACGTCAGAGAATTGATGAAACTGAATCAGAACGTCGTCGTCGTTCTGATAAACGGAAGCCCGCTTTCCATAAACTGGATCAAAGCAAACGTTCCGGCGATCGTCGAGGCATGGTATCCCGGCGAACAGGGCGGCAACGCTATCGCGGATGTGCTATTCGGCGATTACAATCCCGGCGGCCGCCTGCCCTTCACTTTTTACAAAAGCGTTGACGACCTGCCCGCTTTCGACAACTACGAAATTTCAAATGGCCGCACTTACATGTACTTCGACAAGGAACCGCTGTTCCCGTTCGGATACGGATTAAGCTATACGTCATTCGAATACGGCAACTTGAAAATCGACGACAAGAATCCGAAAGTTTCCGGGTTCATAAATGTGAGTTTCGACGTTAAAAACACAGGCGGCCGCGCCGGTGACGAAGTCGTTCAGCTTTACATCCGCGACGTCGAGTCTTCCGTTAAGCAGCCGAAGATTCAACTGAAAGCCTTCAAACGCATCAGTCTCGGAAAGGGCGAAACGCAGACGGTTCTCTTTCGGCTCGCTGTCGCAGACTTCAATTACTGGGATGTGAATGCGAAAAAATATGTTGTTGAGCCCGGCGATTTCAATATCCTCGCCGGGGCTTCTTCGAGCGACATCCGGCTGAAAGATAAAATAACGGTTTCGAGCGACTGATCTCCGCAAACTGGAATAAGACGCTTAACTGGTTGTCATGCAGGGGCGTGAAATGTCACGCCCCTTTTTATTTCAGGCGCTATTTAGTCGGCACGATATAAATATGTGAACCGTGGAACTCGTATGAATCCGAGAATTTATTTCCGTCCATTTTTATAGAACGATCTTCCTTATAGACTTCGATTGTTTTTCCGGAATATATTGCCGGCAGCGTAAAAGTTATATTGTCCCGCGTCGCCGGGTCGCCGTTGTATGTGAAAAAGTAGAGCTTATCGCCGTAAATCTTCGCGCCCCATCCGATCCCCTTGAAGTCAGGAGCGACAGATATATCGATATAAGCGTTCGGCTCTTTTAAGACTTCAATCAAGCCGGACAGTTCCGTCATCAATTGTTCAAACTTTTTAACGTGTTCAGGGAACTTTCGCATGTCATAGCGGGACGCAGTGAACGCCCAATAGTTGATTCCTTTCACGCCGGCGGCGATGCACTGGATCGCGGAGGACCGCATTTCGGTATAGTTGGGCCTGTGCTCAGCGCCTTCCTTGTAACTCCCGTCCCACACGCCCCAACTGAACGCTTGCGGAATCGCAAACACCGGTTTCTGTCCGTAGACAGCCTGTATAGCGCGCTGCGCATACAGGCCGACGGTGTCTAACTGCCCGGTCGGCGTCGGATAGCGGTCGAACATGAATATGTCGGTTCCATTCACATAACGCGAGAAGTCGCGCGGCGACATCATGACAATCGCCTGCGGCCGGTAGGGGTCAATTCCTTTAACGAAATTGTAAACGTCGGATATCAATTCGGGCGACTGTCCGAAAAGCTCCGGCTCGTCCGCGAGATACCACATAAACATGTTTTCATTCTTAGCTTTCGCCTTTATTTCTTCAGTTAGCGTCGCCGGGCTCTCGGAAATGAAACGTTCGTGAGGAGTGATCGGGTACGCGGCATACATCAGCCCCTTGCCCCTCATTGCGTCGTTTATTTCCGTCTGTCGCTGAACTGTGTCGCCGTAATAAATCATGGCGTTTACGCCCGACCTGGCGAGTTCGTCAAGATTTTCAGGCGGGATCGAATAAATGCCGAGCGGGAAATAAGGCTTTCCGTTGACTTCGAGAAGGCCGCCCCTGAAATTCAGGAGTTTCGTCTCTTCATACAGCGAGGGATGCAAGCAGAGGACGGCAAACGAGATCGAGTAGCCCGCATCAG
>Ga0172379_10009247_pt1 | contig 12201 bp, 7 predicted proteins | sample GrowelOW334metaG_FD_119756 | JGI IMG/M metagenome (GOLD analysis project Ga0172379, IMG submission 119756) | Groundwater microbial communities from an aquifer near a municipal landfill in Southern Ontario, Canada - Groundwater well OW334 metaG | ecosystem: Environmental > Aquatic > Deep... | reverse complement strand
GTCCTGAGTGCACAAAAAAGTCAAAGCGTCATTCGGATTGGCCATGCCGGGAACGGCCGCCTCTGTGTCCGCGCCGGATATCTCTATCCGCGGCCTGCCGATACATGTTTTCTGATTGAAATTCCAGAAATTCTTCGCCGGGCAGGAATTCACGGTTCCGTCGGCATTGGCGGGACTGTTGGGGATTTCGTCGACGTACCCGTTCGCATTGTTGTCCGCATGGTCATCGTTAACATAGGGCAGATATTGCGTCAATGTCGAAGCGACGTCATCGTCGATTATTCCGTCGGGAGTGGGATCGTCATCCAAGTTGTTGAAGCCGCCCGGCTCCTCATCTACATCCACCGGCGGCCAGCCGTGGTCGTTGTCGAAGTTGTCGCCCATGATCACATTCGCGCCGAGTCTGTTCTGGGCGTCGAAAAGCGGTTCGCTCGCGACTATTCTGAGGCGCACGATCTGAGAGCCTTGCGCGCAATTGATAGGATCAAAATGGCAGGCATTGCTCGTTATAAGCGGCTGTCCGTAGTCGTTGCTGGGGAATTTGCCGCTGAATCCGGTAACAGGATCAAATTTAGTGTAAAACTCAACCTTGTCGAACACGACCGGCTTGTCGTCCGGAATAATGCATTTCTCACTCGCTTTTGTAGGCACATCCGTATTGTAGTTTTGCGACACGACGCTGTAGTTGCCCGCAGTGTCTATGACCCTCATTATGTAGCAGTAAATGTCGGGGTTCTGCTTGATTCGATTCTGATTTACATCCGGAATCAAATCCGTCATGGATGTTTCTTCGCCGCCGGCTGAAACGGCATACCCGCCCTGCGGGTCATAATTCGCCGGCAGCTTCCTGCGGATCGATTGCATCCGCCATATTGAACTGCTTTTGTTACATTGCCAGCGGCAGTCTTCCGTGCCTCCGCAAGCCGGACATGAGCTTCCGTTAAGGCCGTCCGGGTCTAACGGCGTGCCGGGATCGTTATATGTCCAAGTCCATTTATCTTGTCCGCCGGCCATGGCCAGCAACGGATAGGTTCTCAGCCGCCCTCCGTCGACCCGCGGGTTCATTTTGTCCAACCTTATCGAGCTCGGATATATCCATTGCCTGCCCGTGCTTTCCGTCATGTATAACGCGCACCAATATTCCTGCGCCGTAATCGGCGGCGAAAGCGTTGCCAGCGCGGTTTGGTCCAGGCCTGATATTGTCGTATAGTCAAAACTCGAATTGCCGTTGCTATCCGTATTTACTGTAATCGCGACATGGTACAGCCCTATGTGCGTGCCGCCCTGCGGACATTCCAGATACAATGAATCCGCATTAATAGTGGCGCCCGAACTGAAACCCGCGATCCCGCCGATTCTCGTCGTCACGCCGGGATCCCCGTTCAACGCATCATTCGTAAACGCTATGACCGATGTATTCTGCGGAGCGGGCGGATTCTGTGTCTGGAATTTATTGGAACTTACTTTCTGAATTTGCGCTGTCGCCATCACCGGCAAGATAAATACAAAACCCAATAACAAGTAAAATATAGCTCTTAAATGATATGATGTGTTTCGCATTTTCATCATAATTTCTTTTTAGCCATCACTTATGTCTACTGTATTATACCCACTATTCTTAGTTTGAATAGTAAATTTTATGAATAATTATTTACATTATAACCTCGCCAAGCAAATTAAGATCAAATTCCATGCCAATTAATTAACGACTGAATTAAAAGTAAAGCGCCGAATTTCAATGATTCAAAACTTAATAATAAATTGCCCGGCGTATTAATGTATGTTTAAGTTTAAGCCGATTTGTTGCGCATTTCGTGCGACTTTATAACGATTTTTCAACTTGGAATAAGAGTGTAAAATCAGCGGGGCGTTGTTTTACTTTTGAAAACCGTGGTTTTTTTGCCACACCCTGTGGCTTTAAAGTCACACCCGGTGGCCGCGAAAAGCGTCAAATACTATTCTTATGAAAAAAATTGGAAAGCCGGCGACCCGCCGAAGCCGGGACGGATTTGTAATCAGCCTGTACGCCCATTCCATCCCGATTTTCCTAAACACGGCCGGCGCGCGCTTCGCCTCCCCCGCGAGCACATCGAATGTGCCGCCCACCCCTATGAAAACCGATGCGCCAAGCTTGCCCTTGTTGTCCCGAATCCAGTATTCCTGCAACGGCGACCCCATCCCGGCGAGAACTATGTCGGGCGCCGCATCATTGATAGTTTTTCTCAATGCTTCGGGATCAATTCCGTCGAGATAGCCGTGATGATGCCCCGCAATGATCGGCGCTTCCGGCAGAGACGCCGCTTTCGCTACGCATTTCTCTATCACTTCCGGCTTCCCGCCGAGCAAAAATATTCTCAGTCCCAGTTCTTTCGATTTGCTTAGAAGCGCTTCCGCCATATCCACGCCGGTCACCGCTTCGATGCGCCTCTTGTATTTAAGTCGAACTCCGATTCTAATTCCGACTCCGTCCGGCGTGTTAAGCGTTCCGGACCTTAAAAGCTCCCGGAATTCCGGGTCGCCATCCGCGCGCAGCGCCATCTCCGGATTCACGGTCACTATGTGAAGCTTCCCGCTCTCGCGAACAGTTCTGAATATTTTCTCGAGAGTCCGACTCAGGCTCAATCCTGAGACTGGAATGCCGAGAACCTCAAGTCGAGCCTCTTCGATCAGACTCAACTCGTTTGCAAACGATTCGAGAGAATCCTTCAACAATCCGCTCAGGCGGCCCGTGTTTCCCGCGAGCGCCGCGCGAGCGGCGGCGCGGCCCTCGCCTATCAGCCGCGTGATCGCGGCGTCGAGTTCGAGAGCGGACGCCGTTGTCGGGTCCACAATGAACGGCTGCCCGCACGCCTCTGCAAACGCCCTCACTTTCGGGTCATAGCAAAGGGCGACGAAAGGAGTTCCGCAAAGCGAAGCGAACACCAGCGAATGCAGCCTCATGCCGACAACGACATCCATGCCGGCGATAGCTTCAAGAACTTCCGGGATTTCGAGAGGTTTGATTCTCGAGGCTCCGAAGATGCGCACATCAAGGTCCGGCGTCGAGCGCCTCATCTCCTCCGCGAAACGGTTGACCGCCGCGACGTCCTCCTCGCGGTCGAACGCGAAAAGATGCAGTTCCACAGGCCGTTCCTTGCACAACCGCAGCAGGCAGCCTTCCAGCGCCCCGGCGACCCTGTCGAGACCATCGCAGGGCCGTAGCGAAACCGCAACTCGCAGCGGACCGCCCGGCTCCGGCTCGCGCTCCGGGCATATCTCCCCGTTCATAAGCGCGAACACCATGTCCGCGCCCAAGCTGAAATGAGGGCCTTCGAGCCCGAGCTCGTGAGTGAATTCCAGAGCCGGTTCGTCTCGCACCCACACGTGCCGCGTGTTGCGATCCAGCGACCTGCGAGTCAGCTTCCGAACCCATTTCCTGCCGAGAGGCCCCATGCCCTGCGACAGCAGAAACACCGGCTTCCTGTAAATCCTCGCGATCATCAACAGCATTATGTAATAAATAACGCTCCGCGCGCTCGTGCTGTCCTGAAATATTCCGCCGCCGGGCGACACCACAACATCCGATTTTCTGATCGCCCGCGCGACCGCCCTCATTCCCGTCTTTGGGACCGACTCAACTCCGTATCGCTCGGCCGTCCATTCGGGAGCCGCCGTCAAAACGCAAAACTCGCTCCCCGGCAAACTCCGCCGCCCCCAGTTTAAAAACGAATGCAATATCGCCTCATCGCCAAGATTGTGCCGCCCGAAATATCCGAATATGAAAAATTTCAAATCGTTATCCTCTCGCCTATATCCGCCGCTTCAGGCGCCTCGCTTTGTATATCCCGCCTGCCCGGCCGCGCGCCTCTCAATCCAACCCGCTCAATTCCGACGGCGCACCACATTATAAATGACCCGTTAAATCAAACCCCCTGATTGTATCACAACTATCAGTAATAAAGTCAAGACATTCCATTCTCACAGTTCTTCTAACGGAACATGCGATTTCGCGAATCCGGCAGGAAAATCACTTTATTTAAATGAAAAAGAACGTAACACAAAATAACTTTACAGAAGCGTAATAGGATTCAAGCATAAAATGCCTTAAGCCTTTCTAACAATTTAAGATGATGAAAACGCGCGTTTAAAATCCATGGCGCAACTTTGCAAAAAAATATAATTCTGCAAAAACACAGGTTTCATGCGCTTTTACACGCTATGACAAATTTATTGAGATAAGATAAATTAATTTTATATATCGCTTGACAACATGGCGCTAAGTGGCCATAATATGATTGAAACCGAATCCGCCATCATGGGTTCGGATAGAAAACGGTTCGCTTTTCCGGCGGACTAATCTTAGGAGGTGTTTATTATGACACTCGTTCGTTGGAGACCTGCAGGGCATTTAGGAGATCTGGCAAGATGGGGCGAAACACTCGATCGGATGTTCGGCGAGAACATTCCGGCCGACTGGGACTCGCTTCTCTCGACACGCGTTTGGGCGCCGGCTCTGGACATCTATGAGGAAGATTCCAACATAGTTGTCAAGGCCGAAATCCCCGGCCTCACTAAAAATGACATCACCGTTGAGTTCCACGAGGGAACGCTCACAATCAGAGGCGAAAAGACTGAAGAAAAAGAGGAAAAGACCAAGCATTTCTACCGGGCGGAGCGCAGGTACGGCTCCTTCCAGCGTTCATTCTCATTGCCTGAAACGGCTGATGCCGATGCGATCAAGGCGAGCTACAAAAACGGACTTCTCGAATTGACTATTCCAAAAATCGAAAAGAAAACAGAGGAAGCCCGCAAGATCGAAGTCGCGGCTGATTAGCGCGCACGCCGGCATATAGAACCCGAACGGGCGGGAGCCGCACAGGCTCCCGCCCGTTTTGCTTTGACATCCTTCCATCAACGGCATTATTATTAGCATTATGTTAAGCAGCAACAAACACTCCTTTTTTTTCGCAATAATTCTAATATCTTTATTAACGCAAATTACCGCCGCGCAACAGGGCGCGTCGCCTCAGTGGCCCGCCTCCCCGAATCCGGTCGCCGACATCGTCATCGTAGGCATAGACGCTCAGACGCTCGATAATATCGGATACTCGAACGGCGCGGACGGCCTGACCTACAGAGGCTCTTTTCCTCTCGACCGCTCGTGGTATGCGAAACTTACGACCGAACTCGTGAAGGCGGAAGCGAGGATAATCGCATTCGACATGCAATTCGGCCCCGAGGCCGACCCTCAGAGCGGCAAGTTGTTCGCTCTTGCGGTGAAAAAATCGCCGGTTCCCGTCATCATCGGTTTCGAGGAGATCCCGCGCCCTCTGCCTTACGTTTCGAAGGTGGACCTGCGCCGCTACGCGACACGGATTCAGCCCGCAAATTCGAACGCTCCGCAGGCGGACTTTCTCGCACTGCCCTTCCAGGAAATCCTCAGCGCCGGCGCCCTCCTCGGCTCCACCGCCACTCACGATGACCCGGACAACGTTCTGCGCAACATGCCGCTCTTTGTCAAAAACAGCGGCTATGTTCTTCCGGCGATCACTCTTCAAATCTTCCTTCAGTCGATCGGCGCCTCCGTGGCCGACATACAATTGTCAGCCTCCGCCTCAGGCAGATTTCTTTCCGTTCATGGAAAACAATTCCCGTTGAGCGCGGACGACGGCTTTCGCGTCGCTTTTCCGCCACATAAATCGGCCTTTGTCTTCCGTTCATTTTACGATGTCGTGACGGTCAAAGACGCCTATAAAAAAGGGGCAGCCGCGGCGCACGACAGAAGAATGAAAAGCTGGTTCCGCGATAAGATAGTGATCGTGGGATTTCAGGACGCGTCGCTTAAAGACCTGAAGCGAACCCCCGCAGGCGGCTCATATCCGGGCGTGGAAGCGCTCGCCGCCGCCGTAAATCACCTTTTGAACGTATACGCAGGCCCCGGCGCCGTCCGTACCGCAAAAGGCAAGCCTAAGAGATCGCTGAACGAAAAACCCTCGAAGCCCCCGAGAAACACAAATATCGATATCGCAGTCGAGCAACTGAAAAAAATCGAGTGACAAAATGCGCCGCGGGTTAAATCTCGCATTTGAAGTTCATCACGAAAAGTAAATATGGATAGTAGAATCTGCTTATGGTCTTAATCGCAATACCGAATATATATAAGAGTAGCCTTTGTATGTTGTCATTAAAATACTTTTTAACTGGTAGTTTTTGTTAATCTGCTTGGAATCCAAATAAACAGTTTTTCAACTGCCTGTAAATGATTGTTCCCTGTGAGCAAAAAGAATTTCAGAGCCAATTAAGGTCGGAGGCGTTAAACATATCACTTTTCAAAATGCTTTTTTATTCGAAAACAGCCTGTCTGAAAGCGAATGAGCCGGCATTCGTGTTTATTTCATTAAATTCTTAAAATAATAATATTGACAAGCGGCGTGAGTTTGTGATAAAAATAACAAGCTCAACTGCCCGGCTGTTTTGTTGTCTCGTAAGGCAGCCGGTATGCCGAATAAGTTGAAGAACTTCAGTAAATAAGATGTTTGCCGAACCGAAAGCCTGAAACGAGCGGGAGCGCGCTGAAGCGCATAGAAGCGGCCCGGAAGGCGTTCGGAGTAGAGGCTACAAGCGGAGGACTCTCGATGGACCGAAGGGAATTCCTTAAAAAGGGCGGTCTTTTTCTAATCAGCGGCGGCGCTTTAGCCGGAGCTGAAACAGCTATGGCGAGCGAGGGCGCAGCGCTCCCGCCGGAAACACTCGGCGTTCTCGTCGACACCACGCTTTGCATCGGGTGCCGGGAGTGCGAGAGAGCCTGCAACAAGGTTAACAGCCTTGGCAAGCCGGACGCCTACTTCAGCGACACCGAAAAGATTTTCGAGAAGAAGCGATTGGTGGAAACCGACGCGTTCACAGTGGTCAACAAGTTCGAAAACAAGACAGACCCCTCGAAACCGGTGTTCGTAAAGAGACAATGCATGCACTGCAACAAAGCGGCGTGCGTTTCCGCGTGCATCGTCGGAGCGCTGAAGAAATCGAAGAACGGCGCGGTCGACTATACCGAGTGGAAGTGCATCGGCTGCCGCTACTGCATGATGGCTTGTCCGTTCACGGTGCCAACGTTCGAATTCAGCAGGCCCATTCAGCCGCGCATAAGAAAATGCACATTCTGCCAGCCGCTGATATCCAAAGGCCAGCCGACCGCATGCGCGGACGCCTGCCCGCAGGGCGTGATGACATTCGGCAAACGCGCAGACCTGATAGAAGTCGCGCGGGAGAAAATGCTGAGAAATCCGGGCAAATATAACGAAATGATTCTCAACGAGAAGAACGCCGGCGGCGCGTCGTGGATGTATATGGCCGGCGTGCCGTTCGAGCATCTGGAATTGCCGGTTCTCCCCGAAGAAAACCCGACAGTCATGTCTGAAACTCTCATGCATGGCGTCTTCAAAAAATTAATACCGCCGCTGACCATCCTCGGCGTGCTTGGAACGAGCATGTGGATTTTCACAAGAAAATCCGAAGACGAAGATAACGAGTAATCACGAGGTAAACCGTAAATGAGCGCACACGAAAAACCAGCGCCTGTAGAAGGTGTTAAATTCCTAACGCCGGGAACGATTTTCCTGATTATGGTGATGGCCGCCGGCGCCGGATTAGCCGTCTGGCGGTACATTGTGGGTATCGACTTTCCGATCACGCATCAGAGCAACGTCTTCCCGTGGGGAATCTGGAAAGCTGTAAACGTCGCCGCGATCGCCGCCATCGGATCGTCCGGCTTCACAATGACCGCCGCGGTCCACATTTTCAATAAGCATAAATACCATAACATACTGCGGCCGTCGTTAGTCATAGCAATGTTCTGCTATACATTCGTCGGCATAGCGCTTATGGTTGACCTCGGACGCTATTACTTTATCTGGCACGTGTTCCTTCCGGTCATGTGGCAGGTCAACTCGGCGCTCTTTGAAGTCGCCATGTGCGTTGTGTGTTACTTAACCGTGCTATACGTTGAGTTCTCGCCGATGGTATTTGAACGATTCATCGGCAGAGTCAATCTTCCGGGCCCGCTCAAGGGTTTCAATAAGCTCACGGAATTCATCCTGAAAATCGGCAACACGATAGTCGGCAAAACCATCGCCGTCTTCATGGTTTGCGGAATCCTTTTCTGCTGTCTGCATCAGTCGACTCTCGGAACGCTCATGGTTATCCCGGCATACAAGATGCACCCGCTGTGGTGGACGAAGGCGCTTCCGCCCCTGTTCCTGCTTTCCGCGGTCGCCGTCGGGCTCTGCTCGGCAGTTGCTGTTTCTCTCTGGACTTCATATGCATTCAAAACCAAATATGAAATGAAAGCCCTCTCCTCTCTGGCGCGCTCGCTCCCGATCACGATCGGCCTCTACATCGGCGTGCGCCTCATCGATCTCGCGCTCAGGGATCAGCTCGGCGCGATGTGGGAAGGTTCGACCCGTTCTCATGTTTTCTTAGTCGAATTCTTCATCGGAATGGTTCTGCCTTTCATCATGCTTCTATTCAGCGCCGTGCGCAAATCGCCGGGGCTGCTTTTCTTCTCATCTATGCTTTTCATACTCGCGATCGCCTTGAATCGCGTGAACACCTATATTACGGCTTACATGCCGCCTTACGCGGTCGGGCATTATTTTCCGTCAATCACGGAAATAGTCATTTGCTTCGCGCAGATCGCCGCGCTGATTTTCCTTTATCGCGTGGTCGTGATGATTTTCCCGGTGGTCAGTCAGCCGGAAAAGAAATCCGCCTGATCGCTTCAGGCTTCAGAAAACATTTGGGAGATTGAAATATGCGCAGTCCGATCAGAACAATAGCGCTGACAGCCTCGTTGGTCTTCCTGACAGGCAGTTTCGCCTTCGCATCAGGTTCAGCCACCCACGAACCGGATATGGGCAAGTTCTGCAAGCCCGGCTCTTGCGAATCCTGCCACGTGGATAAGGTTCCGACCCGCGACAAACACGAATTGCTGCCCTGCCCGGTTTATCATCCACCCTCATGGAAAGGCGCGAAAGCTCCGGCCGACGGCCCGGATAATATTGTTATCGACAAGCTCGCGGATAAGTACAACGCCGTCAATTTCCAGCACAAACCTCACGCCGGCATGGCGAAAATGAGCGCCGACAGTTGCTGGACCTGCCACCACGAAACACCGGCCGGCAAGCCCTTCCCGGCATGCGACACCTGCCACCAGAAAAAACTTGTCCGCAAAAATCTCAATTCTCCGAATCTCAAAGCCGCATACCACCAGCAGTGCCTTAACTGCCATAAAACCTGGAGCCACAACACCAAGTGCGAACCCTGCCACGCCGCTAAAGGCGCTAAAGCCATCGCCGATCCTTATCCGACTCCGAAAATGCCCGGCAAGTATGTCTATGACTCGAAATACAAAAAATCAAAAGTCACTTTCTTCCACAACGACCACATTTCGCTTTTCAAGATCGACTGCGTTGAATGCCATAAAGACACAAAATGCGCGCAGTGCCACGACACGAAGACGACAAAGAAAAAACCGGTCGTCGTCGCGAATCACAAAAACTGCTTCGCCTGCCACGGCAAGGATTCATGCGAAACCTGCCACAGAAAAAGCGAGGCCACAACTTCGTTCGACCACGCAAAGACAGGCTTCCCGCTCACAGGCCAGCACGCCGGCCTGAAGTGCAACTCCTGCCACCCGGCCGGCAAAGCAATCTCCAAGCTCGACACCTCCTGCCGCTCCTGCCACACAGATTCTTCTATGAAGTCGTTCAACCACTCCGGCACGGGATTCCCGCTTAAAGCCTATCACAGCAAAGTCGCCTGCTCGAAGTGCCACGGCAAAAACATCGCGAAGATCGGTTCCTCCTGCGACAACTGCCACAAGAAGAAATGGCCCGCGAACTTCGACCATAAAGTCACCGGCGTCAAGCTCGGCGAAATTCACGCCTCGGCCGCCTGTACGGACTGCCACGCCAACGGCTTCGGCAAAAAGACTGACTGCGACAGCTCAGGCTGCCACGACAAGAAGATGCGCTTCCCGAAGGATAAACCTTCCGACTGACGAAGCCTCTAACCTAAACAACATCAAAAACGCGGCGCCGAAAACGCCGCGTTTTTTTATGCCAATGATTTAAGGAAAACTTTTGAAAAAGTTTCCCTTTATTCATTTGATTGATATTTTCAGCGGATGGTCGAGGATATTTAGGAATTCCTTTTCGGCGCCGGGGTGGTAGTCTGGAATGTTGTACATATAGGAAGTTAGGCGCCATGTGCCTTTTGTCAGAGTTTCCATATACCTGATGTCGTATCCGATATTGCCGATCTGGCCGGGGTCCGTCTCCGGCGGGTCGAGCGCCTTCGCGTCGTCCATATAGTAGAGGTATGGTTGCGCCTTGATTCCTTCGTCGTAGTAAATCCTGTTGAGCCAGCCGCCGCGTTTCCCCGGTTCCGTTCCGTGGATGATCATCCATTTGTAAGGATCGAGGTTCAGATTCTTTTCCTCCGGCGACATCTTTCCGTCTATGGCGACGCCTTTCGGATTGTTGGAGTTGACGAATCGCTTCCCGATAGCGCGCCGGTTGTGGTCGGTTGTGACCCGGAACTTCATCTCTCTGAGAAAGGTCGCCATATCGAACGGCACGTCGATCACTGTCGGAAAAATAAACTGATCGTAATAGTAAACATTATCCACAATCGAACCGGGCGACGGGATTCTGCCGAAGAGCATCATTTTATTATTCGTGCGGCGTATGACGCGCACCGGGCCGTTAATGTACGCAATCAGTTCAGACGCGAAATCATTCTCGCTTTTTTCGATGCAAACGTTAATTAGTTTCGGCGTGACGCTCACGCGTACTTTCAGGCGGTCGATGTAATTCTGGCCGTCTCCGCCGCCTGCGGGCGTCAGCGCGATGGCGCAGAAAGCGATAGGCGCCTCCTTGCAGAACTGAGTGCTGAAATTCGGCGTTGTGATTTTCATAGAGTCTTTTGAAATGCTCGCGTAAACCACATCGGAGCGGGCCGGCGGCGAATCGAACGCGAACGCGTAAGCCCACGCGCGGCTGCCGTCCAACGGGTCCTCGATCTCGATCCCGGCCCCTTTTAGCGCATCTTTCGGCCACGCCTTGCGGGCCACGCGCGCCCCGGCGTCCTTCGCCATGAAAACCAGTTCGTCATTCGCGTCGAAGTCCGGGTTTGAATCCTTCGACTTCTTGGGTCCGAATGGAAAAATCAGATCGCCGTTCTCGTCGCGCTCATCGATCTGATAGGGAATCGGTTTCAGAACGCCGTTGGAGCCGGCGGCATACATTCTGATTTTCTCCGGGCTGACGCCGGTCATCGGTTCGATCTTTTGGCCGGCGATTATCACCGGGTCGGACTTCCGTTTAAGATTCTTTTTAGCAATCGGTGAGCTCATCGCTGCCATCCCGAAAATTGTAATCGCGAAAATCGCGGCTGTCAGAACAATAAAATAACGTTTCATCAATCCTCCGCCGGCTCCGCGGGAGATTCGCGAGCCGGAAACCTCGACGCAATCAGCGCCGAAAGGCAAAAAGCTAAAATAGCGGAGGCTGAGAGAAAAATCAACAGGCGTCGCGTCCACGCGCCCGACTCTGGATAGTAATCCGGGAAATGCCGCCACCAGACATCGTAGCCGATCGCCGTTTCCGGATCGCTTGGCGGCGCGTATTTCATCAGGCTGCGCCAGGGGAAGTCGGCGCGCATTTCATCGCGAATTTTATCAGGCGTCTTGTTTCCGTCGAGCAATGTATGCTTCAGCAGCCACGCGTGACCCGCGAGCGGCGAAAACTCGGGTATGAAATGCGCGTTCGGCTGGTCGTCTCGCGTTGTCTCCCCCATGGGAACGACAAAAAGATTGTACGGCTCCTGATGGCGCGTGATCATAATGTATTCGTAAAAACTCACGGTTGCGCCGAGCGTCTGAACGAAAAATGAGACGCCGACGAGCAGCGCAAAAGCGGCTTTGTATTCGTATTTCCAACGCCTGAATGATTCGAGAAGCGGAAGCAGCGGCAGCGCCAATAGCGGAACAATCGGAACGAGGAAGCGCGGGCCCCAGCACCAGTCTCCGTGCCAGGCCCACCAGCAACTGTACATAACCGCCATCGCGCAGGAAACCGCCCATAGCAGAAAGCTTTCGGCCCGATGCTTTCTGTGAAACGCTGCCGCGCCGAACAGCGACGCGATCAATATCGGAGCATATAG
>Ga0172379_10009246_pt1 | contig 12201 bp, 19 predicted proteins | sample GrowelOW334metaG_FD_119756 | JGI IMG/M metagenome (GOLD analysis project Ga0172379, IMG submission 119756) | Groundwater microbial communities from an aquifer near a municipal landfill in Southern Ontario, Canada - Groundwater well OW334 metaG | ecosystem: Environmental > Aquatic > Deep... | reverse complement strand
GCGCAGGTGCAGCCTGGGTAGGCGCAGGTGCAGCCTGGGTAGGCGCAGGTGCAGCCTGGGTAGGCGCAGGTGCAGGGGCAGGCACGGTGGACGGAGCAGGCGCGACAGCAGTCTTCGGCTTCGGCGGCTCATGCACGATGTCGTACCGCCCCTCGGGTCCGACGCCGAACAGGCCAACCGTCTGGCCGCGCTGTCGGATCTCGCACACGACGGCATCCGCAGGAGACTGCGCCGCGAGCGCATCCGCGATCGCTTCGACCTCGGAGGCGAACGCCCGCACCTTGCGCTGGTCGAATGTCTGCACCTTGCGCCGGTCGCGGCTCGCACCGTTGTCGGCGACGGTGATCTGCACGCAATCCACGCCACCGGCGCCGGCACAGGTACCAACCGAGCCCCCGACGAGCGTCCCGAGCAACCCCCACTGCACCTGGAAGGCCGACCCCGCGTAGCCCTGCCGGTGCCGGATCGCGTTGACGGCCCGGGTCACGTCGGTCGCGGGCCGGTCGGCGCAGAGTGGCACGAGCAGCCGAGCCAGCAACGGGCTCGTGGGGTCGAAGGCGGCCTGGAATCCGTGGATCTCGGGCTTGCCGATGGGGCAGAAGGGCAGGTTCGTCATGACGGCTCCGCAGCATTCGCAGCATCCGCAGCCTCGGCCATCTCGTAGCACACGTTTGCCGCGGCATCTGCGGAACCCCTGAGGTAGTACGCCACGTCCTTAGGATCGTCGAACGACGACTCGACAGACACGCGATCTGCCTTGATGATCACGACGACCACCCCCCTCGTGTTCGACTTCGTCAACTCTTTGGCGAGGTCCAGGATGAACTGGATCTTCTCATCGGTCGTTGACACCGGCAGGGTGTAGCCGCAGTTCGCGCACGTCCGGCTCACATCGGGCAAGAGCCGCGCGCAGCATGTGGGGCACTCTGCGAGGATGAGCGCCCAGCCGCGCTCTACCGCGTACGAGGCTGGCACAGTGCCTGCACCGTCGCAGTGGGGGCAGGGGGCTTCGGGGGCTCCGTACCCACGCTGGCAGTCGCACAGGATGAGCGGGTCGCGATCTTGGGGGATCGTCTCGGGAGTCAGGATCTTCAGGGGCATCTCGGGCCTCCTCGCGAATGAGTCTCTTTCGGGTTGCGCAGGGAGTGCACCTGACTTGCGCGCACCGTGAGGCCCCTTGTGCCGGGGCTGTCGAGGAGGGTGCTACTCGGGGCGGCGCAGGAAGTGCACATGATTCGCGCGCACGAATCCGCGGTTGTCAGTGCCGTGCAGCGTGCCCTCGACGTACACCAGCCGGCCCACGTCCAGGTGCTCTGCGCAGGTCTCGGCCAGGGGGCCGGAGATCTCGATCTCGTGCACGTCGGAGTCGCCGTTGGGGTAGCTCGTCTGCACGAGCATGTCCGCGCGGGGGGCGCCGGCAACGGTGGCGAGTTGTGGCTTGCGGGTGACCTTGCCGATCAGCAGAACCTTGTTGAGATGCGACATTTTGGCCTCGGGGGTAGGGGTTGGGGGCACTCGGGTACTCGGGGCGCCTGGAATGAGAACGCCCGAGCGGCGCAGATCCTTCCCGACACATCCTACTGCGCCACCTTCGTATCGGTCTTGAGCAGGTACCTGTTCGTGCGCCGCCAGCCCGCAGGAAGTTCCATCGTACGAAGCACCTCGACGACGAGCGGCGCGAACTCGTGCCGCAGGCCAAGCTGCTCCTTGACAAGGTGATCCAGATCTTCAGGGAATTCAATCCGGTAGTGGACGACATCGGTCGTCAAGTCGATGAAGGTGTCAGCCGGCATCGCGTCGAGCAGCGCCTCGATGCCCCGGAGGTCGGTGGGCGTCAGTTCGAGCACACGCGGTACCTCCGCGATCAAGCGCCGGGTGGGCGTGCACGTGGTGTTGAAGAACGAGCCCTTGCTGCACTGTGCACGCGCCATTTTCTGGGCAGATGCCGCGTCGGCGGCTTCGACGCACACGTCGACTGCACCACTGCGAGTCTCATCGATGTGTACCGTTACAATGTAACGCATGGGGGTCCTTCAGGCCGGAGGTGAGGCGTCTGCCTGGATGTTCTGTGAGCGTACTTCGTCAAGGTACGTGAAGATGTCGCGCACGATCTCGTCGGCCGGCTTGCCCATGTCGAGGTTCGTGAGCACGAGCAAACGCTGCGCCCCCTCGACGCAGGTCAGAAGCGCAGTCTCGCCGTCTTCGTCGATCTCGACCTGGAACACCCCGAGGTCGCCGCGGAGCACTTCACAAGGTGGGTTGCGCAGGTTCAGGTTGTCGATCTCCTCGTAGGACAGGATGCGCCAGTGAAACACCGGGATCCCGTCAGGCGACCGCAGGTACCGCTCGACCGCATCTAGTGTCTTCAGCTTCGTCTTCAGCTTCGGCCTCATCCCCGTACCTCGTAGTATCGCGCAAGCTCTTCCTGCACGTGCTCGGGCAGCTGCGTGAACCGCTTCTGCATGGCGTTGGCAGATGCCTCGTCGTAGTCCTTGTAGTCGTCGGGGACCTCCCACCACGTGAGCAGTGAGCCGTAGAAGTGATGCTTGCGCTCAAGCCTCGGCAGTTCGTCCCAGGTCAGGTACTTCTCGGCGTTGGCGACGGTGGCCCGCATGGCCTCACGCGCGTCGAAATGCCCGATGAAGTGGGTTGAGGGCATGTCGCGGCCCGGCGAGCACTGCCCGTCGACCACGCGCTCCCCGCAGCCGCTCGCGTGCAGGCCCGCAGGCCAGACGGTGGGATCTTTGCGCTTGCCGCAGAAGTACAGCGTCGCGCCGCTCGTGCGGGCACCGCAGCTTTCGACGAACAGGAACAGGTGCTTCTGAGGGTGCCACAGGCACGCGCACTGCTCCGTATGCATCTCGCGGTAGAAGCTCTTGCGAGGCATCCCGCTCCAGGTCTCCTGGTACACGGGCTCGAAGCCCATTTCGAAGGCGACGACGAGGAGGCTCTCGTACGGCATGCCGTAGTACGTGTCGCGGGTCGCCTTGGCGACCTGTCGCGCGGCAGCCGACCTGCGCACATGGAGTGCCAGGGCGAGGTCGTCTGACAGTTCGTTGCGTTCACCGACAACGGCCTCGGCGGTGGCGACGGCGTCGAAACTCTTGAGCTTGAGCAGGTCTTCGGGGGTGTGCGTGGTCATCGTATCCTCCGGTTCGTGAGGGACATCTCGTTGTCAGGACAGGCGAGGGGAGCGTCGGGAGAGCAGATCGTACTGCCCGTGCAGGTCGGCGACATGGGGTGCTCGGTTGACGACCCGAGGGGCGCACCAGCCGCACGTATGCGGCTCGGCGGGGTTGGCGGGCCCGCACACGTAGCAGGTCCACACGTCGCCGTGGCATAGCTTACAGGGACGACCACACAGAGGGCAGTAGTGGTTCCGCAAGATGTTCATCAGTAGCCCTTTTGAGGTCGTTCAAGTGGCAAGTCGAGACCCTTCCGGTGCAGGGCCTCTACGACGACGCTCACCACGGTCGCCGCTGCGCGGTTTCGCCTGCCGTATGTTACCCGGGGTTGTCCCGCAGTTTGGAAGCCTGCGGACCCGAGCGAGGCGCCCGGCAGCATCGACTTTTCAGGCCGGCGCAGGCGGCCTCTGGAGGCGGCTCCTCCGCAAGGGGGTTGCTTCTGCAAGGGTCACCGCTCCTTCCAGGGCAGGTAGAATTGCGGCGGTAGCGTGTGCCCTTTCGGGCAGCGCTTCGCGGCGGGGTGGGTGACGTGCGCCGAGCACTCGGGGCACGCGTACACCCGGGCGGTCTCGCGGAACGCACGCCTGATCTCGGCGTCCAAGTCGAGGGGTGCGAGGTCGCCCGCATGGAACCGGGCGAGGGCTTCGTGCCATCTGAGGTTCCACTCCTGGTTGCGGACGATTGCTTCTTCCAAGGACATGTGAGGCTCCTTTGGGCTCAGGACCAGAACTGCCACCACGGGCGCACGGGCTTGGGCGGGGGCAGCGGTGAGGGCGTAGAGGCACGTCGAGATTCGGCGTCCCGGGCGTCGATCTGCCGTTGCTCGTGGAGCCACAGCCACCGCATGTCGCGCAACAGGTTGAACGTCTTCTTGCCGCCGTGCAGCGTGATGAAGTCCAGGATCTCAGGGTGTGCCGGCAGCAGTAGCCCCAGCACCCAGTACTCCTCGCCATCGGGGGCGCGGACGACGGGGCAGTGACAGCGTGCCAGGGGCTCGTACCTGATGAGCGTACCCACGATGGGAGGTTCGTTTTCGTTGGACAGGGCGACGACATCCTTGCCGATCAGGTCGGGGGCGCCGTACCACCTGGGGCCGTCGATGTCGACGTGCCCGGTCCAGCGGGTGTCGGTCGGAGCTTCTGTCGGCATGGTACCCCTTGTCACCGTTCGTCTGTCCATCGTTCCGTCGAGACCTGCCCGGGAGCCCCCTACCAGCCCTTGATCCACTCCCAGCCCTTCTGCTGGCACAGGGCGTCGAGCGTCTTGCGCCCGTAGGAGTCGCAGTGGTCGCCCAACTCGACGCCGCCGACGGACGTGCCCGACAGGGCCGCCGTCAGCTTGTCGTAGCCGTAGCCGCTTGCCTGGACCACGTACTGCCTCGCGCCATCCTCGAAGGGAGCTTCGGCCGGACCCCAGTCCGTCACGGCCAGCCGCAGCTTGCCCGCGCCATCCGCGGGGAAGACGGCCGTGATCCGTGCGATGCGCTCGATCGAGGGCTTGCCGTCGGAGTCGACCACGGCCACGCACACGTACGAGTTCACGGCGCGCTTGTGGTCGAGGATGGCGATGGTCTGCTTGGTGGACGCGAGCTTGGCGGGCATGGGGGCTCCTGGGAGTACGGGGGCTGCCGAGTGTGGCGGCCTTCTGAGATGAGAACGCTTCAGGGGCGGAGATCCTTCCCGAGCCCCGGTTGGGGGCGCGAACGCCGCGTCCCGGCTCTGTCCCGACTTCACCCTTTGTGAGGACGGGCCGGGGGAGGAAATGGGACTGGCATCTCGTTGTCCCAACTTTGAAGGGGCTAGGCACCCTTTGCAAGCATAGCCCATGCTTGTCTTGTGCTTGTCCCGGCTCCCAAGGTGCCGGGGTCCCAACTTCGAAGGGGCTGGGCACCCTTTGTGAGCGTAAGTGAGCACGTCTTTGTGACTGCTGTCACCGAGTAGGCGGCGCACACAAGCGCACTCCAGATAGCATAGTGCCTCAGACCCGACCTGTCAAGCCTGCCGCTTCCCTGGTCTGGATTTGCCTGCGGATCCACGTGTCCGAGTGAGGGTGCAACCCCTCCGCACAGCTGACGCAGCGACAGCGTTGAGGGGCTGTGCAGGCAAGAGGCTCGCCTGCGAGCCAGAGCCGCATGCCGTTGCGAACGGGGCGCAACGCGACGTGTCCGCATTCGAGCAGCAAGTCCCACGTGTCGCCACGGCGCTGAATGTGGATGACCCTGCGGAGAGGCTTCTGCATCGTCACCCCCTCATCACGACATCGGGCATCGGCCCCTTGCGCCCCTTGAAGATCCAGGAGAGCAGCACCGACATCTCGGTACCTTCACCCTCCGATGCCTCGAACAGCATCAGGGTCGCCTTCCAGGACAGATCCTCCAGTACCCCGAGCATCGGTCGGCGACCATCCTCATACTTCGCGCACGCGTTGCGTGAGAGCGAATGGTACGTCCGGCAGGCGACGGGCCGGGCCGCGTACACGGCGCACGTCTGACCCTCCGTCAGGAACGGGCACGGCATCCGGGCCTTGGCGCGAGCGATGTTGTCGGTGAACAGCATCCGCTCTGCCGCTGCCTCGTGGACCTTGCTGACGAGGCTGTCTCGCTCGGCTTTCGGTAGTCGCTCGACGAAGCTCGCCACGTACTCGGCCTCGGCGAGCGTCACGCCCACGTCCTGCACGCAGCACATGGCGCAGCCGACACGGCACCGGATCTTGCGACCGTGCAACTTGCTGACCTTGGTCACGATCTCGTCGACGGACGACAAGACGTTCTCGGCCGCTCGCAGGCGCATGTCCAGTGGGCTTTCGAAGGTCATCGTGCTACCTCTGCTCGGTGAAACGCAAGAGCAACGTCATGTACTCATGGAACTTGTCGGCCGTATAGGCGTGGATCACCAACTCCTGGGCCGTGTCAGCCGGGGACTTCCAGTGCCCGTCGGCCTCGTAGGTCACATCGTCCGCGAGCGCGATGTCGCGGATGGTCGTGACCATCTTCGGGGCGCCGTAGAGCACCGTGATGTTCGTGACGCGCTTGCGCGGCCCGATGAGGAATTCCCCGTCTCCGTACGTGAACACGTACCACGGCTCGGAGTTGTTCACGTCCTGGTGGTAGCGGTTGTGGGTCTCCTTGCGGGAGATGTCGAAGCCGTCTGCCTTGAGCCGCTCGAAGGCAGCGCCGAACCACGCGTCATGCCGCACTCGGATGGGGTCAGGCGGTACGGGCAGCTTCGCCGAGATGCGGTGTGGCACCTCCTTCCAGGCGCCGTCCTTCGGCCGCACCCGGACGATGACGCAGGTTGGAATCTGCGGCAGGCTCGGCAGCGGGATGTCGGGTCGGTGGTATCCGGTGGGGTCGAAGTCGAGTGCGGCCTTGTCGTATGCGTCCCGGTAGGTGCGGCACACGAACGCGAAGGGCCCGTTGACCCACTTCAACGCATCCTCGGGGAAGGTCAGAGCCTTGAGCCAGGGGTATATCTGGTCCGGGTCGTCGAAGTCCCCCGCGATGGTCGGAGTCAGGAAGACGTGCAGCCCGTGATCGTAGATCTCCAGGGATTGCCGCCCCGCAGATGGTGCAGGTGTGCCACGTCACGACGCGATGCGAGACGGTGGTACAGCCGTCGCGATACGCAGAGGCGGGGGCGCCACAGACGCACGGGGGCAGAGGGATCGAGTTCATGGTGTGTAGGCTCCTTGTAGGATACTGACTTTCTGTTGGCTACCGACTTCCGTCGATGGGCCGCACGGCGGCCGTGTAGTCGACCTTGACGAGCGTCGCCTCCAGGGTGAGGGCTTCGGGCTCGCTCTGCGCAAGGTGGGCACCAGAATCGTCCTGCGGCGCGTGCAGCGTCACGGGCACGTTGACGGTGGCCGTCACCTCCTTGGCGACGTAGCGAGCGAGCACCACGCCCACGGCCTTGCCGTCGTCTGAGCACTCTGCGATCGTGATCAGGTATTGCATCTTCTGAAAGCCCTTATCCACGAGGAGGAAGTCGCCGCTTTGACCGCACACGGGCCGGACGACGCTCGGTGAGACTTTTGATCAGCTTGTCGAAGTCCCTGGCGCCGCCCTTGTCGATCGACCCGATGAGGTCGCTGACGTGTGCGGGGTCGAACAGTCCCCTTGTGAGCATCTCGATGATGTCGAGTTCGTCCTTGGGGCGACCCACGTAGAACTTCGCGAACACGAGCAGGTCGAGCGGGAAGACATCCGCCTTGACCCCAAGAAACTCCTTGGTCTCCGCGTACCGGATGGCGCTGAGTTCAGGGTCGCCCTCGGGCACGAGGATGTCGATGCGGACATCGGAGTCGTTCACGTCCCGAAGAAACACGGCGTAGTGGCTCGGGGTGGAGATCGGCACGATCTTCACGCCGAGCGCGTGCAGCTCGTAGAGCAATCCGTTGACACTGTCGTGTTCGACGAAGATGTCCACGTTCTGGGTGCTGCGCTCGTAGCCGTGTGCCCGCATGGCGATAGCACCGCCGATGGCGTAGGCTACCTTGGCCGTCTGCGCAGCGCTTGTGATGAGTTGGAGCATCTGGACGAATCGGCGAGGGGGCCAGCAGGTTGGAGCAACCCGTGTCGGCTCGGCGACTTGGGACACTTGCGAACCCCTTGATGGGTGTTGTTGCGGCCTCGCCCTGTACCCTCGGTCGTAGCAGGTCCGGCATACACCGTTAGCAGTGATGTGATGATCTGTAGGATGCTCGATTTGTCGCGCAGGCAGGGAGTCTGCGGGCAGTGGGTCTGCGACAAAGGGCACCCATCCGGGCAGGTGATGCACTTGCAAGGTGCCGTCTCGCTGGGCCTTTCCATAGCAGCTTTCGCACAGCCCGAGCTTGAGGTTGAAGAGGGGGAGGTCCGGGTGGCACGTAGCGAACCTGCCGGCCCTGCGCACCTTCGGTGCGGGTTGGAAGGTTCGGCTCTTGCACGCGGCGTCGTAGTCCCGCTTGTAGCAGCGGGCGCATCTCCCGTCGCGGACGACGCGGGGGCGGTCGGGGTGGCAGGTTGAGGGCAGGCGAGGCATTAGGGGCTCCTTGGTCTACTCGGGCGAGGGCAACTGCACCAGCGACTCGTGCCCACTGGGCCAGATGCCGTTTGCGCGCAGCTTGCGCGCGGCCTGGACCGCGATGCACATGTTCGACGCGTGGATGCCCTCGTCATACAAGCCCAGCAGGGCATCGGGGTTCATGACGTACATTGCGCGCGTGAAGATCGGGCTCGTGTCCTTCACGAACAGGTCGATGATGACGTGCACGCCGTCAACATCCTTCGTGAACCGGTAGAACGGGGTGTCGGTCTTGCCGTCGTGCCGCGTCTTCTCGCGGACGTACCCCTCTGTGCGCAAGCGGATGATCACCTCTGTGGCGCAGACACGCCGCACGATCACGTCGATGTCCTTGTGATCGTGCAGGTGCTTGTACTCGACGTGCCCGTCTGGCGACATGAAGTGCCACGCCCAGCCGCCTGAGAGCACGGTGTCGGGGTTGCCGCCGAGCCCCAGCCGGACGATCTCGTCGTGCAGCACCTGGACCTGCTTGTCGGGCCATATCTCGCCGTAGCGGGTGGGGTTGTGAGGAGCGGGCATCACGGACCTCTTGCGGTTCGTCAGGGGATCAGGCGGCAGGCTCGGGCGTTTTCGGGGCACGCAGGCCGCCCATCCAGAAGCCCATCATGCCGCCCCAGAGCACCTTGTCGCGGATGACGTTGGCGGGGTCGATGACGGACTTCGACACGGCATCGTCCAGGTCGACCAGCGCGGCCTGGAACGTGTCGCGGGCTTCGCACTTGAAGGCAGGCGACAGCACCGTGTCTGCGTCGTCCTCCAGGTACACCCCGTTGAACAGGCACGCCTTGTACTTGCCCTTGCGCGTCTCGATGATGATGGCCTTGTCGTGAGGTCCGGCCACCAGATTGCCGTTTTCGTCGTTGTGCCACATGTGCAGGGACTCCTAGTGTAGCGGGCTACAGGTGCAGAGGGCTACAGGCGCAAGGGGCTACAGCCCTTTCGTCAGGGGGATCAGCTTCTCCAGGGCGGCGGCTGCGGAGCGTACCGTCGGGCCGTACACACTGTCGTCCTGCCGGTCGTCGAAGGTCTCACGCGTGAAGAAGCATAGGGCGCGGTATTCGTTCAGCGTCAGCACCTTCTGCGGCTTCTCGGCCTTGGCCCGCAGCTGTGCACATGCCTTCTCCAGGTCGAACAGACGGTCGACGAGTTCTCGTGCGTCGGGGAACTCTGCACGCAGGCGCTTGTACTCGGAATTGGTCATGGGGTTACCACCTCGTTCACGGGGCACCGTTCACGGCACCCGGAGTTTCCGCAAGGCCGCACCCGCGTGTTGCACACGGGCATTGACCTCTGGCGTGTCAGGGCAGGTGCGCCACGTCTTGTGCACGAAATACTTCAGCGCATCGTACTCGTCTTTGCTCAAGCCCTTGTCGACCACAGTTTCGTCCGTGTGCAGGTCCAGCAGGTTCCGGATGTTGCTCAAGCAACGGTCGGCGTCGGACTTCAGGGGCCTGATGGACTTGCGCAGACTCGCCTGCTTCGCCTCGGGCAGCAACGTGACCAGAGACTTGAGCATTTCTTCTAGCACACCAATGCGACGCTCCTGCCAGTTCAGGTGCTCGATGTATCGGAGGTCGTCTTCTGTGAGGTGTTTCATTGGGCTGCTCCTGTGAGGTGTTTCATTGGGCTGCTCCGCTGTCGCCCTTGGCGCACCTCGGCACGAAGAAGCTCGTGAGCTTGCCGGTCCGTCGGTCGATGCGCCCGTGGATGCCGCTCACGTCGTGCACGAAGTCGAAGTCGGGGAAGCTGTGCAGCTTCCCGAGGTCGAGCGGGCAGCCGTTCGCGTGGCAGGCGATGATGTCCATGGTCAGGTCGAGCCGAGAGGGAGCTTCGACATCGTCATCGTCCAGGGACTTGAGCTTGTCGAGGTACCGCGTCACGATCGCTTCGACGAGGACGGACTCGGCCTTAGTGTGCTTGAAGGAAACGGGCATGTCGGGGCTCCTTGTGCAGGCTTGGATATACTTCGTAGTTCACACCTTACAGGCCACACCCTACTTACAGGCCACACCCTACAAAGGCGCGCTCACGTCAACCCAGGCGATCTGCTCGGGGATGAGGATGCTGTCGGATGCACGGTACTCGCCCTGCACCAGATACCGTCCGCTGGGGAGTTCAACCTCCACGATGTAGTCGTTGGGGTAGTTGAGCAGGCTGGGGTCTTCCTCGCATCGGGAGGCCCAGTCCGCCTCCAGTGCTGCGATGAGCACAGGGTGGTGTCGAGGCACATCCGTCGTGTCCCATCCGGTCGGGCGGCCTTTGTAGTCGCAGCCGTGCTTGCCGAGCCCCGCAGCCTTCAAGGCCGCTGTGACATTGCTGCGCCAGTGGCGACTGCTGTCGTAGTTCACGGCGATCTTGACGAGCACGGGGTACCTCACGGGGGATGCGACACGGGGGGCTGCGACACGGGGCAGCAGGTTCTGGCACTACAACGCTTCAGGCCGGCAGATCCTTCCCGGGCCACCCCAACTAGGCCGCAGGCGACCAGATCCCCAGGTCTTGCGCGACTGCGTCGACGGGCTGGCCCGTCTCCGCGGCCAGCTTCAGGAGTGCGGGCATGTCGTTGTCCGAGATGGCCTTGAGCGCTTCGATGGGTGCGCCCGTCAGCAGCGCCAGCGTGTAGCGCACGAGGCACTGGCCGTAGAGGATCGGCCCCAGGTGGGTGGCGATGAGAGGAGACACCGTGCTCGCGCCGTTCGGCAAGAGCCCGGAGATCGCCACGTCCTGGGCGGTCTCACCCAGGTGCCTCTTGACTTCCAGGTAGGCGCGGATGCCTTCGATGAGCGGCTGCATCGCAGCTTTGCTGCCCGAGACCGTCGTCGTGTCCCGGCACTGCATGAGGTGCGTCTCGCAGACGACCACGACCTCGCCGCCCTGTTCTGAGATGTTCGCAACCCCGCCACCGTAGCCCAGCTCGTACTTGAGCAAGGAGAACAGGGCTTCGAAGCCCGGCTTCCATTTGGCGACGGGAGGACACTGCGCCCCCGTTGTAGCGGTCCGAGAGTTGGTGAAACGATAGTCTCCTATGCCTTCGCACAGGCTATCGTCTTACCTTTAGAGAGCATGCCCCGTCGTTTGGCGATAGGGTGTTTTCTCTTTGAAGGACTTGGGGACGCTAGGCTCCCAAGTGCACGAAAGGTACGAGCGAAAAGATTGTCTGCCGCGTTGGTGTCCGCATCTGCTGTATGGCCACAGCAGGAGCACACAAACCTCTCTCCCTTTCGGTTTCCTCGACAGTGGTTACCACATTTGGAGCATTCTACCGAGGACTTATACGGGTCGACCCGACACGAGAGAACACCGTTCTCCTGTGCAGTCATGTCAGCCCGCGTCTGTACCTGAGTAAACACCCAAGGTGCTGCCTTCCTTCTGAATTGCTTGGATCTGTTGGCCTTCTTGCCTCTCTTGATACCCCTCAAGTCCTCGAACACAAGAACCGACATCTTGTCCCAAGGGAGTGCTTTCACGGCCCTGTTGACGTAGTGCGTGCGTTCGGCTCGTGCTCGCTTTCGGTTCTTGGAACCGGGACGGCGTCGCAAGATCTTGTCTCGAACGGCCTTGAACTCTCGTCCGTAATGCAGACCATTCGACGCTGACATCAGCTTGTTCATGCCGAGGTCTACAGCAAGGATGACTTCTTGCTGTTTCAAGGCCAACCGGGTCTCGAACGGCACTAGCTCTGCTTGAGCAAGTTCAAATGGGACCGCCCTTGCAGGAGGATCTCCGATACGAAAGCAGACCTTGACGTAGTCCTTGTAGATCTTGCAGCCTTGCAGAAGCTGAGAAGTAGGTAAGGACTGCCACTTGTTGAACATCTCAGTCTTCTTGCCTACAAAGACAAGCTTGTCCAAACGCTTTAGCTTGCGCTTCTGCCCAGGTACTTCGGGTCTTTCGCACTTCAGACGGGATATCTCGATGACCAGATCGAAAGCCCCTGTACCATCCTTGATGGT
>Ga0172379_10009245_pt1 | contig 12201 bp, 12 predicted proteins | sample GrowelOW334metaG_FD_119756 | JGI IMG/M metagenome (GOLD analysis project Ga0172379, IMG submission 119756) | Groundwater microbial communities from an aquifer near a municipal landfill in Southern Ontario, Canada - Groundwater well OW334 metaG | ecosystem: Environmental > Aquatic > Deep... | reverse complement strand
GCGATTTCGCAGGATGGAAAACTAATCGCCGTGTCCAACTACACGCCGGGCGGCGTTAAAGTTTTTTCGGCAGACACACTGGAGCTGGTTGCTGATATTCCTTCCGACTATGGCGATGGACTGCGCTCCAAAGTGGTCGGGCTGGTTGATGCGCCCGGACAGCGCTTTGTATTTTCCCTGTTCGATGCCGGTGAAATCTGGATGGCGGATTTTAAAAACCCCAAAGCGCCGGTCATTAAAAAATTCCCGAACATCGGCAAACAGCCTTACGACGCGTTAATGTCGCCGGACGGACACTACTATATCGCCGGTTTGTTTGGCGAACCCGGACTGGCATTGCTGGATTTATGGAACACCGAGACTGGAGTCAAACACATATTGCCCGACTACGGCAAAGACGATGAAAAACTGCCTGTTTATAAAATGCCGCACCTTGAAGGCTGGGCGGTAGCCGGCGACTACGTGTTTGCACCCGCGATAGGCCAGCACAAGGTTCTGGTCATCGACAAGAATACCTGGGAACTGCATGGCACCATCGACGTCGCCGGGCAACCTGTCTTTGTGATGGCACGGCCCGATGCGCGGCAAGTCTGGGTTAACTTTGCCTTCCCTGACAATAACCAGTTGCAGGTTATCGACGTCAAAGACCTGTCCCTGCACAAAACCTTGTCGCCGGGAAAAGGCGTTTTACATATGGAATTCACTCCACGCGGCGAACAAGTCTGGGTCGCTCTAAGAGACGATAACCAGCTGGTGGTTTACGACACGGACACCTTGCAGGAAATCACCCGCCTGCCCGCCAACAAACCCAACGGCATTTTCTTTAGTTCGCGCGCGCATAAAATCGGCTTATAAACCATGCTGACGACCTTGCACAAACAGCTGCTCAACGACTATCAGCACGATTTCCCGCTATCGGCCAAGCCTTATCAGGACATCGCCGATGCGCTGGGCGTGACCGAAGCCGAAGTTTTATCGGCATTTACCGAACTGAACGACAGCAACTTTATCAGCCGCATCGGCCCGGTCATTCCACCCAACCATATCGGCGTCAGCGCCCTGGTCGCGATGGCCGTGCCCGAACAACACCTGCAAGCTGTTGCCGATAAAATCAGCGCTTACCCCGAAGTCAATCATAATTACGAACGCGAACACCGGCTTAACCTCTGGTTTGTGGTCATCGCTTCCGATGCCCAGCACTTAAACGCCATGATCGACTCAATAGAGCAGGAAACATCCTACCCGGCCATGCTGCTGCCGATGCTGGATGATTTTTTCATCGACTTGGGCTTTAAGCTGGACCTGAATAATGCTTGATGCTCGTGACCGTCAATTAATCGAACATATCCAACTGGGCCTGCCGATTTGTCACCGGCCTTATGCCGAAATCGGGCGGCTTTGCGACATGCCCGAGGCCGAAGTAATCGAACGCCTAGCCCGGCTTAAACAGCAAGGCCTGATCAAGCGCATGGGCGTCATCGTCAAACACCGGCAACTGGGTTACCTCGCCAATGCGATGATCGTCTGGAATGTACCGGATAATCTTGTTAAACAACTGGGCGGCCATATCAGCCGGTTTCCGTTTGTGACGCTCTGCTACCAGCGCCCCCGGCAGCCGGAATGGCCGTATAACCTGTATTGCATGATACACGGCAAAGACAAGGCCACCGTTTTACAGCAACTGGATCAGCTCGTTGACGCTTGCGGCTTAAACAGTTTTGACAAAGATATCCTGTTCAGCCGACGCTGTTTTAAACAACGCGGAGCCATTTATCAAAACCCGACTCCCGTTTTAGCCGATGGATGAAATAGACAAACAAATCATCAACGCCCTACAAGACGGCTTTCCGGTCTGCGACGAGCCTTATCGACAAGTCGCCGCGCAATTGGGACTGGCCGAACAGGAATTGATAGCCCGGCTAAAAGCCCTATTGGATAACGGCACCCTGACCCGTTTCGGCCCCTTGTATAACGCCGAGCAAATGGGCGGCGCCTTAACCCTGGCGGCCGTTAAAGCACCGAAAGAAAGCTACGATAAAATCACCGACATCATCAACAGCTTTCCTGAAGTCGCGCATAATTACGCGCGCAGCCACGAATTGAACATGTGGTTTGTGATTGCCACCGAAACGCCTGAACAAATCCAGCAAACCATCGACGCAATAGAACGGCAAACGGGCCTGACCGTCTACAACATGCCGAAAAAGAAAGAGTATTTCGTCAACCTGAAGCTGGAAGCCTGACCATGCTTGATGAAACAGACCGCAAAATCATTCAGGCGACCCAGGCCGGCTTACCGCTGACGCCCCAGCCCTATCAGACGATTGCAGAACAACTCGACCTGACTGCGCATGATGTTATGATGCGACTGGCAGCCATGCAAAACAGTGGCATCATTCGCCGTATCGGCGTGGTACCCAACCACTATAAACTGGGCTATCGCTTTAACGGCATGACCGTCTGGAATGTACCGGATGCAGCTATCGACGAGCTAGGGCAAAAAGTCGGGCAACTGGAATTTGTCAGCCATTGTTATCATCGTCCCCGGCATCCGCCCGAATGGCTGTACAACCTGTTTGCCATGGTGCATGGCAAAAGCCAAGAAGACGTCGATAGACAGATTCGGCAGATTGCCGATCTGCTCAGCGATAATAATTTAGGCTGCGATGTTTTATACAGCACCAAAATCCTGAAAAAAACCGGTTTTCGCACGACTGCAAGGATGCAGGAGGTAGAGCTCCAAAAGTAGGCGCTTTAGGCGCAGCTTCCGCTCCTGCTCACGCTAAGCACCTACATCCCTGTAGGCGACGCATGGAGCAGTTGCCGAAGGGCAGCCGTCCCGTTACTGATACAGGAAACTGATTATGTTTAGACTAAGCCAATACATGCGGGAACTAATAGACCCGACGCCGTTAAAACCGGCGCGCAAACCGGCAGCGCCTGTGGTTATCTGGAACCTGATCCGCCGCTGCAACCTCACCTGCAAGCATTGCTACACGACATCCACCGACATTAATTTCCCCAACGAATTGAGCACGCCGGAAATCTATAAAGTCATGGACGACCTGAAAGCCTTTAAGGTGCCGGTGCTGATCTTGTCTGGCGGCGAACCGCTGCTGCATCCCGACATCTTCGCCATTTCCCGCCGGGCGAAAGACATGGGTTTTTATGTCGCGCTGTCCACCAACGGCACCAAAATTTCTGCGGACAATATCGACGAGATCGCCGGCATTAATTATCAATATATCGGCGTCAGCCTGGACGGCATCAAAGACACCCACGACCAGTTCCGGCAGGTAAAAGGCTCTTTCGACCAGGCCCTGCATGGCATCCGCCTGTGCCTGGAAAAAGGCATCAAAGTCGGCCTACGCTTTACATTGACGCAGGATAACGCCCAGGATTTCCCCGCCTTGTTGCGGTTAATGGATGACCATAATATCGACAAATTCTATTTATCGCATTTGAACTACGGCGGCCGCGGCAATAAGAACCGCAAGGATGACGCCCATTTTACGATGACCCGAGATGCGATGGATTTGCTGTTTGAAACCAGCTATGAATGGCTTAAAGCGGGCAAAGAACGGGAATTTGTGACCGGCAATAACGACGCCGATGCAGTTTATTTTCTGCACTGGGTAGCCCGGCGTTTCCCTGACAAATCCGAACACATCCAAGCCAAACTGGAACAATGGGGCGGCAATGCCTCCGGCGTCAATGTCGCCAACATCGATAACCTGGGCAACGTGCATCCCGACACGTTCTGGTGGCATTATGAACTGGGCAACGTCAAAGAGCGGCCGTTTTCAGAAATATGGTCAGACACCAGTGACCCGTTTATGGCAGGTCTTAAACAGCATCCCAGACCGCTGGAAGGACGCTGTGCAATTTGTCATTATCAAGAAATCTGCAACGGCAACACCCGCGTCAGGGCCGAGCAAACCACCGGAAATTTTTGGGCTGAAGATCCCGGCTGCTATCTGACGGATAGCGAAATAGCCTAAGCATACCTTTCGGCGAGAACTCTAATAACGTCTTTTGGGAACATCATCAGCCTAGACCCTTACCGGTCAGTGCGTTTTGAAAGCTATGCTTTAACGCTTCACATAAGCCGCGCGGGAACAAGCATCAGGCGACCATAAAAAGCGAACTTAATGTGATTGTTAGCCCTCATCAAGGTTTGGCGCTTGCATCACAGGTACGGCATGCCATCTTTATGGACAAACTTCCAATTACTCTCCACTAGCAAGGCCTTGAGATCGTCATCGGGATAGCTGCCTTCATCCTCCGGCGTTCTATCGCCGACTTCAAGGTACACCACGTCCTCTGAGGTTTCATTGATCAGGCAGTGTCCGTTGCCGGTGCCCGCCTTGAAACCTGCGCACATTCCTGGAGAGAGTTGGGTGCGCCCCTCGTCGGTGTGCAGTGTTGGATACCCCTGCAGGATATAGATGAACTCGTCTTGCTTGGTGTGGGCGTGACGAAGAGCCGAAACGGCATTGGGAGCCAGGCGCGTGAGGTTCACGCCAAAGTTCGTGAGGCCAAAGAAATCGCCAAGTGGGCGCTTCTCTCGACCTGCCATGCGCGATGCGAACGGTTCAGGATAGCTTGAGGGCTTGGTTCGTGCGGGTGCCTCAGATGCAGTGATGGCAATTGGATTTGTTTGTTCTGACATAGGAGGCTCATGCGACGGAATGATGGTTAACAAAGATTATATAGTTTCCGTAATCATCCCTGATTGCCGCACTCTAGGAAATAAACTCTGGAATTTCCTCGGAATCCTAACTGTATAACTTCCCGTACGGCAAATATGTAGTTTCTTTTTATTATGCAACTGACCGGCTCCTGGCCGAATTTTGCCTGTCAACCAGCAGTCCAAAATCGATCCAGACGGTCGAATATTTATTTTGAACTGAGACCGCACCGATGACAAAAGTCACATCAGAGATTCCTCTCAAGCAAATTTAAGACTAGGCTCAGTGATTCAAGCGCTGCATCGGGAGTTTCATCGAATTGCGCTCGAACGATAGCGCCGTCCACCGCCACTGAGATGGCCTGCGCATACTGTTCGCGGAGCCCGGAAGGTGGAAGCAGGTCTGCAATAGCTTTTGTCATGTCTTGCTTATGGCTACGCGTAATCTTAACCACCTCGGGTAGCGTGCTGCCAAGCTCCCCAACGCCGTTAAGGAAAGCACACCCGCGAAAACTGCCATTCTGGAACCACTCTGCCAAAGTTGGTATCAGTGCATTCAAATCACCCCCATGGCGTTGAAGCGCATCAATGAACCACGCCATCCAACGTTGATGCCGGTATTCCAGGAATGCACAGATCAGATCATTCTTACTTGGAAAGTGCCGGTAGAAGGTCACCTTGGTGACGCCTGCTTCGGCAATTATCCGGTCAATGCCGGTTGCGCGGATGCCCTCTTGGTAAAAAAGATCATGCGCGGTCAGAAGGATGCGTTCGCGCGCCGGGAAGGACTGTCGATCTTGGTTTATATTCGTTTGCATATAAATATTGTAGACAGAGCTGTCTACAAAGGATACCATTATTTGCAGTAGACAACTCTGTCTACGTATAACACTCACTAATTGCTACTGGAGATCAGACATGGAAAACAAACCGCCACTTCCACCTTTTACACCCGAAACCGCCGCCCAAAAGGTGCGCATAGCCGAAGATGCATGGAACACCCGCGATCCTGACCGTGTAGTACTTGTCTACACAGAAGACTCCCGTTGGCGCAATCGTGCAGAATTTCCGGTCGGCCATGAGCAAATTCGCCAGCTCCTTTCACGCAAATGGGCCAAGGAATTAGACTACCGGTTAATCAAGGAATTATGGGCTTGTACTGACAACCGAATTGCCGTGCGTTTTGCCTATGAGTGGCATGACGACTCCGAGCAGTGGTTCCGCAGCTACGGCAATGAAAACTGGGAATTCAACGAACACGGCTTCATGATGCGCCGCTACGCCAGTATTAACGATTTGCCCATCAAGAAGTCAGAGCGCAAGTTCTTCTGGCCGCTAGGCAGACGCCCCGATGATCATCCGGGATTGAGCGACCTAGGCCTGTAAAACAAGGCCGAATATTTTCCAGAATCCGCTCCCGATTTGCCAGTGAATGCATAGAACGAGTTCAATAAAAACACTGTACTAACAATTTTAGCGATCAACTTCGATGTTCCTTACTGGCAAATTTCCAACACCTTCTAACAGACGGCCACCGATAATTTGTAACTAATGGGCTCGAGAAATCTATCGTTCATGCCTGCACTCCTCTCGTTAGGTTTCACTTAAAAGAAACTAAAAGCCCCCCTCCGCTAAACCCGCATGGCTCAATTGATTGAAGGATAAATACTTGTAACTGCCCTTGCGCATATTGAAAAAAAACAATTCCGGCAGGCTCATTAAAATACCGGTTGCGCCCGACTGCAAATTTTTCCCTGAATCGAACGGCCAGATGAAAACGCCATAAACGCTTTGCCCGATCCCTACACCGGTATTGACAAGACCGAACACCGGCCTCAACAGCACATGGTCGTCGGTAAAAAATACAAATAACGCGTCGTCGGGATTGTACCGGTATAAGCGGCTGGTCACGATATTCGATTCCCTCAATGCCGTTATCGAGTCGTTTTGACTGGCGGTCAGCTTTGCCAGTTCAAGTCCACGGTAAGAACCCAGGTCGCGGCTCTGCGTCACACGGTAACGGTCCAGAACCGATTGGTAAGCGACAAATGGAATGAAGTTATAGGGTATCTCGACATATCCTCCCAAACGTTTTTCGGATTCCTTTATCGTTAAAGCTTCCATATCCGCAAGTTGATCGCCGGAACGGTAGGGTTTTGACAAAGCCTGGTTGATGGTTCTAAACAGTTCGGTGACGCAATTGCGGCTAAGCAGGTTATAGCGATAGCTTTGTTGCAGTGTTTCAAACAGGCTGTTTTCAATGTTATCCAATGCGGACAGCGCCGTGGTTAATTGTTCCCGCGTCAGCTCAGGAACCGGCCCCTCCGGAAAACCGATGCTTTTTGAAGGCAAGGCTTTCTCGCCGTTATAACGAAAATCATGACGCTGTTCGCTGTTAAGCAGTTCGATATAACGGTTGGCCGCCATCTCGATTTGGCTGTATTCGGCTTCGGTCAACCGTGGGCGGGACGCAACCGATAGCCGGACTTGATTCAGGGCCGCCTTGGCGTCGCCAGTCAGAACCCGTATCTGGGCGCTATGTTCAAGGTACTGATCCGGCCTGAGCCGTTCGCTGTCTTCGGCAAAATCGTCGATAAAACCCCAGTAACCGGACTGCAATGAGGCGTCGATCGCGATATAGCGGGCCATATTGACTAAAACGGCATAGCCCCAGTCCGGACGGTTTGAATCGATCGCTTTGATAAGGCCGGTTTCCAGGTCATTGCGTAGCCCCTGCAATAGCCGCCTTTCCGTTTCTGAAATTTTGAAGGCCGGCCGATTCATCCGCAACAGCGCATCGGCTTGCAATGGCGGCGCTTCAATGAGGGCTTTGATCGCAAATAATACCGTCAGGTAGTCCGAGTATCGTTCGGTGAACGAATAGATGGGGGCTGGAAATTTATCACCGGTCGAATCCGAATCGATGGCCGGCCAATGGCTGGGCGCTAAGGCCTTGATTTGCGCTTCGATCATCGCACGGCGGCGCTGCAAAAAATCCGGGCCGTAGCGCTGCTCCACTTTTTGCCGCAGGCTTTGAACATTTAGCGACTGCTGTTTTGTTAAGTTGCCGTCTATGTGTTGAGGCTGTTGGTCCGGCTCAGGATAAAAAAGCCCGACACCTTTTAATCGCAAAACCGAAGCCGCATCGGCATCAACAATGGCGTGACCGGCCGTTGATTTCTGCAACAAATGCCGGATAAAAACCCGCTCTTTATGCAGATCGTCGAGCAGCTTGAACTGCCGTTCCTGCGCCAAGAACTGCCACTTGAACTGATCTTTAAGCAGATCGAAGGTGTCTTCGCTGACCTCGATGCGGCTTAGATGCATAGGGCGATTCTGCAAATACCGGTAGATAAAATGAAATTCGTTTTTTTCTTGCCTGAACAGGCGAATCAGGCCGGAATCGACATGTTGATAATGATAAATTTCATCATCGAATTGAATCGCGGTATGTCCCCCGCTCGAATTGCCTTCGCTGGCTTCTATATACAGATAGTTAAAAGAGGCGGCTGCCGCAGTGACGGGCAGCAGCAAAACCAAAGCCGACAGAACGCTGACTGTCTGTAATTTCGAGCGCATCATGACCCGAACAACCGCCGATAAGAATCTGTTAAGCGCTTATTTGTCCGACTCGTAACCTTTTTGAATATTTTGCATGTTCCCTTCATCCGAACCTGCAAAATTCTTTTTATAGGTTTCATAAGCGATACCTTCGATACCGGCTTTCTTCAAGCCTTTGCCGATCGCTATGTAGGTTTTGGGTTCCTGCTCCCAGTTAACGATACCGATCCTGGCGGCAATATCGCTCAAGCCTTTAAGGTAACTCTTGTAATCAGCATCCGCATGAGAGGATTTCACATAAGCCATCGTGTAGTCCGACACTTCGTTTTCGTATTTCTTTTCTCTATTCGACGTTGAAGACTTAATAGAATCGGATAGACTCCCTGCACTGTCGGAAATACTCTCGGAACTATTGGAAACGCTCCTGGAGCTATCTGAGAAAGAACAGCCGGTGACAATCAGTGGTAATACCAGAATCACACAGTTGAAGCATTTATGACTAAACCGCCCTGAAATGGAATGCATAATTATCCCCTTTAAATTAAGTCGTATTGAAAACATCGCTCGACATCTGATCAATCTTAAATGATTCGGCCAATGAAACAGCGGGGCCAAGGCATAAGCATCGAGTCGCCCGGGACTGGCCGCAATAGATGCAAATACTGTTAATTGAGGTCATGTGATAAAGCAGGCATGGCGGTCAAAACTCGGCGTCATGATAAACATTCTGCACGTCATCCAGATCGCTCATCATATCCAGAAACTTTTCAAACAGCGCAATATCATCGCCGCTGATCGGGGTGGCGCCTTTGGGCAGAAATTGAATCTCGTCCACCTCAAAATCAATCTCGCCCAAAGCATCCAATAAAGCCTGCTTGGCTTTGAAGTAATCGACGTGAGGCGTGAACACGGTGACTTTGCCATCTTCGCTTTCAATATCGGTCACATCGACATCGGCCGAAAGCAGCGCCTCAAGAACCGCGTCCTCGTCATCATTTTTAAATGCCAGAATAGCGGCATGATCAAACATGTGGCTGACCGTGCCTTGCGTGCCGATTTTACATTTTGTTTTGGTAAAACACTGGCGCACATCGCCAAAAGTACGGTTAGGGTTATCGGTCAGGCAATCGACAATCACCATGCAACCGCCGGGGCCATAGCCTTCATAGCGCGCAGGCGCGAAATCTTCGCCAGCGCCGCCTTTAGCTTTGTCAATAGCTTTCTCAATAACATGGGTAGGGACCTGGTCTTTCTTGGCGCGCTCAATCAACCCCCGCAATGCCAAATTTCCAGACGGATCGATACCCCCCGATTTGGCAGCCACATAGATTTCACGACCATATTTGCTGTAGACCTTTGCCTTGGCATCAGCCGTTTTAGCCATGGACACTTTGCGGTTTTGATAGGCTCTACCCATTTTGCTGTTGCTCCGATACTAATAAAAGCCGTAGATTTTACAGGTAAGTATTTACAAGGGGAACTTATGAATTGGCTAACAAGGCCGGGCTAGTTAGAAATTCACCGTCATAGCACATGAGTTCGGCTCGAAGGATTCAAAAAACTCCAGAGCCTATTGCCTAGACTATGACAATCAGGGATGATATACGTAAATTACATAATCACTTGTTAGGGTGCACTCATGGCCGATTTCGAACTCACTATCCAATTTACCCAGAACGATACGAAAACAATCAACAGCGAGGGTTTCGTGGTGGCGATTGTAAAGGGCCCTCATTCCCAGCCTGACCCCAAACCCCTGTGGGCGGTACTTGTGCCTTTCGAGAAAAACGTGGTCACTTGGCAGGGCATTTACGGTCTTTATGCGTCGCCCGACCCCGTTGAGCAGGAAACCGTCATCTCCGCTTCATCCACGCAGTATCCGGCGGAACCCGGCGTTGTCTACCCATTCGCGAACAATGTCTTCGGCGCCCCTACAGGCACTACCCAGCCGGGCGATTACGCGGTCGAGAACAATACTTCCGAAGTGCTCACGTTCGGCTTGGCACAGACGGTGACGGCCAATGGCAAAACCTACGACGCTAGCCCGGTCAATGCGCTTGCATTCGGAAACCAAATGACGGGGATATTCGCGCCGACTGAGACAATATCGGTATTTCTGCATAAGGAAACTGTGGCTGGCGCGATTATAATAGTCACCGAAAGCGCGGCCTTGACGGTGGATATGGCCGCTAACCCGACGCAGACCATCCATTATAATGGTTCAGAATTTGTCCTGGGCCCATTGGCTTGATGGCGAAACGCGGTAAGGCGCGAGCGATAGCGTATTGCGCCGTATTGTTTGAGTAATCAATCCGCTCTCAAAGACAACAAACTGACAATCCCGTCGCCTTCCCTTTTCGGGTCAATCGCCGTATCCAGGATAAACACCCGTTCGTTGGCGATGCCGCCTTTTTGCACGATATAGTTGGCAATCGCTTGCGCCCTTTCTGCGGCCAAGCCTTTTAGCCGCTGCTCTTCCGGCTGAATAATGGCTGACAGCTTCTCCTTGGCGACGGCATAAAACTCGTCCGTGTCAGTATCAGCCTTGCTGCCGATCAGGCGCGTTGTACCCAGCAAGGATTTTTCCACCATCAGCGGAAACTTTTCGACAAGCAGCTGCTCCATCAGGCGCCTGTAGTCCTGGTCGGAAATCACGACATATTCCGGGCGTATTTTTCTGCCGCCCTGCTTATTAACTTCGTCGGCTTTTATTCTTTTAAGCTGATCGTATAACGCATCGTCGCTGACCGCCGGCCAATCCTGCTCCTGAAAAGCCGCGCCTTTAATTTCCAGCTTTAGAACCGAACGTGTTTTTAGCGCCTTGGCCAAATCGTCCAGCTTGCTGATTTGCTGCTTGGTTAATACGGCATCGCCCGCAGCAAAGCTGATTGTGCTTAAATCCTGTTCGCTGCCTATCAGCAAGGCCAGCGCACGCAAAGGCGAGGTGATGACTTTGCCGATTGCATTAACCAACGCGTCGACAACGAGGTGACTCACGCTGAATTTTGGATCTTCCAGGCTGCCGGTAATGGGCACATCGATTTTTATTTTGCCGTCGGAATCCTTAATTAACGCGACCGCCAGCTCAAGCGGCAATGAAACGGCATTGGGGTTTTCAACTTTCTCTCCCAACTCGAACTGGTCAATCAGGATACTATTGGATGCCGTCAGCACTTTGTTGACAACTTTGTAATTCAGCTCCAGTGACATTTTGCCTTTTTCAACTTTATAACCGGCGAATTGCACCATATAAGGTGAGATCAACGGCATCGGCATGCCGGTAAATTTCACAGTCACATCGTAATCGCCCAGATAGGGACTGATTTCACCCTTGACGTCTACGGGAGACAGGTCATAGGCCGTACCCTTTAAGCCAACTTTGATGGTTGATTTTTGTTCCGAGGACATGCCGCTGGCGCCGCCGTCCAGACTTTTGATTTGCGCAGCAAAAGGCAGTATCAAGGAAAGATCGGAAAAGTCGGAAGAGCCGTCAATAACTCGAATCTTGCCCAGCTTGAATTTAGGTTTTTGTATCTCTGTCTGCGCAGTTCTAGCTACCTTAACAGCCGCTGCCGGTTTGCTCTTATCGGCAATCATAATGTCGCCAAAATTGACGGTCTTGTCTTTCCTGATAACGACTCTGGCATAAGGCTTATCGATAAGCAGTGTTTCTGCGCTGTACTGGTTTGCCAGTAAATCAAGCTCGATGCCTTCAAGCGTTAAATTTTCCCATTTCACAAAGTCTTTATTCTTCAGCTGATCGCGGGTTAACAAACCGGCAATGCCGGTATTGCCCTTGAACTTAACATCGAGTTTATCTTGCTCTTGCTTGGCGACCGAGATATTCCCGTCGATATTCAACCTCCCGTCTATGACATCCAGCCGGGCAAACTTATCGACAAAAGGCTGGAACTTGTCCAAAGCGATATCTTTGGCATCAACCGTTATGC
>Ga0172379_10009244_pt1 | contig 12202 bp, 14 predicted proteins | sample GrowelOW334metaG_FD_119756 | JGI IMG/M metagenome (GOLD analysis project Ga0172379, IMG submission 119756) | Groundwater microbial communities from an aquifer near a municipal landfill in Southern Ontario, Canada - Groundwater well OW334 metaG | ecosystem: Environmental > Aquatic > Deep... | reverse complement strand
TATACTCCATATGGCTTAGCATCTTTGATAAAAAATAGAATGAGAAAAATGATGCTTGGGATCTCTCCCCCGTTTGACAAAGAAGTAGAACTAAATCCAAAACATGTGATCGTAATTGCTTGGAATGGAACTGTGATAGATGAGATAAAACTAAAGCGAGAGCTAAAGAAGAGCGTGAGTGAGATCAGCGGACACAAGCCATATCGTCACCGCGTGCAAGATGGATGGAAGCTAATAAAAAGAGCTTTTAACGAGTTGTACTTTCACCACGTGATAAAATTTTTTCGGTAAAGATGAGAAGAAGTGGAACCATGATACCTAAACTAATAATTCCAGCATAGGCAGGGGCTAAAAGTCCATAGCTGGGAAGCAAGAGGACTGCAAGAATAACTTCGATAATGAAGGCTAGCGTTCCAAAGAACGAAGTGGCACCGGGGTGGCCGAGACCATCTAAAACCGTACTAGCTAGTGGTGTCAGCAGCAACAAGAGACCGTAAAAACGATAAACAGAGAGAAAGGAATGGATCTGAGATACAAGAACTTTGTCAGTGAGCCACCAGGTCAGGAATGTCTCACCAAAGAGTTGATAAAGAAAAAGAGCCAAAATGCCAAGTCCAAATAAAGATAACTGGAGTCGTAAATATAGTCGTCTAGTACCAGTTGTTGTACCAGAGCGGGCAGCAGCGGGGTAAAAGGCAGTAGATACCTGCGAGACTCCACCTACAAGTTTTTGGACCAGCGACTGACCAATGACATAAGCCGAGAGCGTTAGGGGAGATAGTGTCACCAGTAAATATTTGCCGTACTGCGACTGAGCAGAGCCGACGAGTTTTCCGACCTGATTTTTGAGACCAAAAGTGATGAGTGATTTGGCGATAATCAGAGAGGGTCTCCCCAACCGAGGATGAGGGAAGAACTTCAGGGAAAAATAAGCTAGGAGAATTAGAGTGAAGAGATAACTGCAGAGAAGAGACAATAAAATCGCCGGGACACCTGCCCCTATCCAGGATAGATAGGCAGCAATAAAAGTGTTGCTGGTCCCGACGATAAAAGTTTTGGCATTAAAATAGCCAAAGTGACCCTCTGCTTGGGGGAGAAGAGAATAGTGTGAGACGAGACTAGTCATGAGGGCAAGGGCGAACATAGGCAGGTAGACACGAAAATCTAGACCTAGAGTGTGGGAAATAATGATAGCTACTACGCCACTGACTATGCCTGTCAGAATAAATAAAAGACTAGAGGTGGCCCATAAAGTTTGGCGCTCAACTGAGTAGATGTGGTGGCGCGAGAGTGCCCGCACGACTGCTTGGGGAAGTCCGAGATCAATGGATGAGACGAGATAGAGCGTAGCCATAGCTAGGCCGTACTGTGCAAACTGAGAGACACCAAGATAACGTACCAAAATGGGCGTGGAAATGAGGGCTGCGATAAGTAGATAAAGATAACCAAGAATATTCCAAAGAGTGGCACGCTTGAGTGAATAATACATGAGACTATTTTAGCGCGAATTTGATGTGCTGATAGCACCTTTGACAGCACCAACGGTAATCTCCGCCTCGGCAGTCGGAACTAGACCAAACTCGCTGATGGGCCAGTAGCGGAAAAAAGCGCGACCAACGATTTCTTGGGTAGTGACAAGTCCCCATTCACGCGAGTCGGAAGAGTGGTTACGATTGTCGCCCATCACGAGATATTGTCCTGGAGGAACATCGATCTCTAGGTTCTCGCGCATAAAACGACCAGCAAGGACAGCACCTGGATCATTGACATAAGACTCTTCGAGTTTGACGCCGTTTAGGTAGACATAGCCGCCAGATACTTTAAGAATGTCTCCTGGAATACCCAAGATACGCTTGATAAAATCTACGCGTTCGTCCTGAGGAGAGTGAAAGACTACCACGTCTCCCCTCTTGGGAGGATGAATGCGATAGGAGAGCTTGTCGGTCAAGATGTATTCCCCATTTTGGAAGTTGGGCATCATGGATTGGCCATCGACCTGATGAGGCTGGAAAAGGAAGATATAGACGACGGCAAAGATAGCAAGAGATACCACGATAGTTTCGAGGAAGTCAAGGAAAAAGAGCCACAAATTACGTAGAAAGAACATATAGTTAAGCTTACATGGCGTGGTAAAATAGTGCAAGTATTAAATGGATATTAAATGGACTCGTGGCTCAGGGGTAGAGCGTCCCGTTCACATTGAAGAGGTCATGGGTTGCTACAAATGGACCTTGACTGAATACAAAGTTGATGTATTATTGCCACATTATTTATATTTACAGGAACTCTACACGATAGTCTAGGAAGCGAACCTTAAAGTTCCTTTTTCTCCCAGATTAAGACAGAGATTGTCTTATGATGGGAAAAGAGAAACTGCTCCAGGAGATTCTGGAGTATCTGCGAGAAGCAGAATACAAGGGAGATACATCTGCCTCCCTCCGCAATAAAAAACAGATGTTGTACCAATATGTAGCATTTGCGGGAGAGGAGGACTACTCGCTAGAGCTACTACAAAAATTCTTCTATTCATTTAGTGAGCGAAATTTGAGTAAGAATACCATTCGAACTGCAGTGCGATTACTTACCACTTTTACCAAGTATTTATACAACAAAAAACTTATTAAAACATGTTTCTCTGACAAGTTTATTATGCCAAGGGAAGTTTCGAAAGAACTTCATCTACTTGAGATTCATTTAACCGAGAAGGCTATCATTGCAGGAACTGAACCTGGACCAGGTGATAATTCTAGAAATAGAAGTATAAAGTTGAACGAGTGTCGTCCAGGGTTGCAGTTTATCCTTAGGACTGGACTCAGAAATTTTGAGTTAAGAAGTATCTCTGGCACTGATTTGGATTTAGATGCAGATCCTCCCGTCGTACGCCTTAAAACGAAAGGCGGAAGACCAGAATATAGCCCTATTCCTATGGACATGCTGGAGTTTCTCAGAACACGCACGAATAGGAAGCGCGTTTTTGAAGTTTCGGCTGATCTACTGAATACGGCAATAAAGCGTGGTTGTGTAAGACTTGGGGTTCACCCCATAAATGTTCATGACCTGCGTCATACCTTTGCAACTCATATGCTTAGAAGAGGTACTTCATTGCAGGAAGTAAGTAAATTACTGCACCACAAGAATGTCTTGGTGACCGACAAGTATTATTCGCATTATTCGATGAATGATCTTAGCCAAGCGATGAATTCAAATCATGTGTTAATCCGACAAGGGATAAACAATGATTTGAAGGCTGACTACATTCGCAAAGCGTTAGAGAGAGTTGGTATCAACACCAATGACATCAACATAGACATAGCGAATAAGGCTTTCAGCGGTCACTGGCGAGACTGATCATCTTAATGATCAACTAAATCAATGCTAGAATTTACTCATGCATACAGGTGGGGATAGACTTTCAGCGGCACCAGAGGCAAAAGAAAAACTAGGCGATAGCCTACTCATCGCGAGAATACTCAGACCTGACCAGCACAATACTTTGTTTGCAGAGATAGTAGGTATCCCCTTTGAAAAGAATCAATTCAGTAACCTATCTATAGATATTAATGGTGCGCAGACCAAAGCACTTGATCTAATGGATGAACTCAACCTTCTAGGTAATACCTCTGGCGTACCACACTTGAGTGTTGGGGGAGAGACCACCCAGTTATCTGGCTGGATAAACCCTGTAATGAGAACATCGGTATTAGATATTGACGCTACAAGAGCTTACTTAGTTAATGATGGACTCGGCGTACAAGGAACTGGCCTCGTCAAATATAGTCAAGGCGAGAATAAAGAGTTCGGATTGGGAATGCCTTTTCGACGCAATAGTGGAGCCCTAGATATAGGCGGCGGGGTTGACTCTACATTATCAATGTTCCATGGTATTTACGGACATGAACTTTGGGCTCAATCTGGTGCGTATTTTGGAAAACCCAGATTTGCACGATTATATGGAAACTTTCCATTCCAGTCATGGATGAAATATGACGAAGCTGCGCACGAAATGGATACAACAAGTTTAATAATTAGGGAAGACGGGAAACGAAACATACCACGCAAAATCTTTTTGGAATCTATTGTAAATTTAATGCCATTTGTGGCTGACGAATTTATAGTTCCCAAATCTTCTTTTGAAATTGATGGTCATAACGCATTTATGAGAAATGGTGAGGTGATATTTACAGATTACGAACTACAAGAAACTATGTCTATCGATTATGTGAATTTTATGATTACCCTGAGCAATGAATGGTACTTTGATGAGTTAAGAAGGAATTTTGATAAATTTTGCAATGTTTTTGGATTTAATCAGTTAGAAAAACTACACCAAGTTGACCACGACGATATATATAGACAAGTAAATGAAAAGGTAACTGGAGCTCACTATAGAGATGATCTTATGGCACCACTGCTAAAGGATTTAATTCACGAAGATAAAAAAGCTGTCGAAAGATATGCCATAGCGGGATTGATGGCCTCTAAAGCATGTGGGAGGTTGTTGGGTAGAAAAATTATTAGACCATTCGTAGAAAATTTTGTAAATTCACCTGAATACGAGAATCTTCACATTGAAGATGTGAATGCATACTTACAAGGATCATCGCTAGAGAAATTACATGCACAAACAAATCATTTAGAAGAAACAGTACGGATTGTGAGAAACGAAGCAGGTGAACTATGTTTTAGTATAGATCTAAAGACTTTTGGCTTGCCTGTTGAGCCAAATATAGTCATACCTATTGATCGTTCAGACATATACGACGCATGGCCGTATGACCAAGTTGCGGAAGCTAAAAGCAAGCTAATTTATGATGATGAATTTGGCCAAAACCCATTTGCAAATATTCAAAAAGATGAAATTAGTACCACTTTATACTCAAAATTGGCTGGAGCTTTTGCAAACATATATGGCGTTGAAGATAATGGTGTACCACAAAATGATGATAGACGAACTGCAGGGTATGAAGAATTTGATCTTAAAGGTCACAAGAAGTTTGTTGGTGAATACCATCCCGATATTTTATCTAGTGCCAATAGTATCCGCGTATTAGTTGAGGGTAGAGACGATATAACAATTGATGTATTTCCAAAAGAGGGAAAGTTTTCTATTGATTTACATAACGGTGCACATGTACTTCCAATAGCTGATCTAAATAAGCTAGCTTACATTACTCACATGACGGTAATGAAGCTTGAAAAGGATGGACAAGAAGGTGAAATTGAGATAAAAGTATCGGGAATATAATAATCTATCTCTACTATTTATATTGTGATATAAGATGATATAGAGTATATATTTTCTATTTTTCTTTGCGTAGGACAAATGACTACGATGGCTAATAATCATTTCCAGATATAGATTTTCAACCAGGGCGGCTCAAAAGAGACACTTACCCTACTATTCCCATGATTAATAAACTACCCAAAGTATATCTATGTATATCATAATTATAGTAGTTATATAGTCTTTACTCATAGAGTAAAATAGATTGAAGAATGAAGATTAAACCAAATCGAAAACAGTCAATATTTTTTGCATTTCCGTGGAATACTCTAACAAGACAGCAGTATAGTTTGACTGCAGAATATCTCAAAAATAACGGGTGGAATATCTATCTTGGAGCAGATATGGTTAGTCCTGAACTGTTGGTGAGTGAAATGGAGAACTATCGAGAAAGTAGTAAACAACTTTTTCATAGATTTGTTGATAATCTTAAAAAGTCTGATCTTGTTATAGCAGATATTACTTCCCTAAATCCGAATGTAATGATAGAGGTAGGAATTGCCATTGATTTACATAAGAATATTCTCCTACTCTCTGGTGACTCAGCTAGTAAACTACCTTTTGACATATCTGGTTTCCAGATAAAGTTTTACTCAAAGGCGACTGATATTAAACAAATTATTAACAAATTTATTGATGGTTACTTATCTATCAAGCAAATGAGTTTTGAAGATAAGCCAGATGGCAATTATTTCTCTGTCCCAGAGGGAATCATTACATGTGATGATAAAGCGTTCGGCCTAGACAGATCTCATATGGTTGATTTGTACCGAATAACCGATATTCCAGAACTGACTCTTCCAAGGATGAAAGATCTCAAGATTGGAGTAGAGTTTAAGATCGAGAAGTATGGCGACCCCTCAGACTGGTTCGGGTTCATGTTCCGATCAGCCGAAAATACTGGCAAATACGAACCACTTTTTCATGGTTCTGTGTTGGTGAATAGTCGGGTGAACGGGAGGACTGATATAACCATGTACCCAGGCGAAAGTATTCCCAGACATAAATCAACTAATCTTCACCATGACGGGAATACCTACCAGTTTCTCGAAATTGAACTTGACGAGAGGACGATCACTGTTACTGGTAATAATGGCAGTATTCAATATGATGCTGTCAACTTGTTGAATTTCGGCTACCTATACCTTGCCACCTACCGTACAAAAACCAGCTTTAAGAACCTAAGGATTCTCAATACCACCACCGTTTCTGAAGTAGCCTAACTTGCCTATTGACACACGCTATGGGTCTATCACATAATTAAATGTGATGGTATAAGTTTTTCCTTATCCCAGAGATAGATATACAGATTCAGATTGATAAGTTTTCTATCTTTGGGACTATTTTGTGACCAAATCTCAAAGACACTATAACACGGTCACAACAAGAGAAAGGAGAAACATGGAAGACAAAATAATTTCCCCAGTTTCAAGACCAAGATATTTTGCACAGCGGTGCCCCACATGTAACGGGTTCACGACTGTTAGCTATGGCACAAAAATGTGTCAAACCTGCAAAGGTAATGGGTATGTGGCGATACCACTAGAAGAACAAGAAGAAGATGGAGGAAACACACATGATGATAGATGATGTTTCCGTAAAAGTTAGAATCGTTACCAGATCTCCACAACTACTTGCCCAGGCCGAGGTAAATTTTGGGGTCGTAGAGACGAAGGGGTGGAGAATTTCAAAATCTCGCGAGGTGCACCCAAGATTTCAAGAACAGGTATGGATTCAGCCACCATCCTACCCAGTCGCGGGAAAATATCATAACACTGTCTATATTGGCGATAAGGACCTTTTCAGACAAGTAGAAGATAAAATATATAACTCTTATGTACGAGCAAAGCTGAATACCCCGCCCGAGCCAGAAGAATTACCTAGAGATGAAGTAAGAGTAGAGGACATACCCCTATAGATACTTCTTACATTATAGGAACTTATAAAGTAACTATATAGTTATAGGTCACTATATATGTATAGTTACTGTACGAATGAAAGGACCAAAATGAACAAAAGTAATAGTACCCAGGTAGTGGGACATAAAAGTGACAAGAATCCAACAATACAGGTACGCATAGATCGCCAGTGGCATGATATTACGAAGCAGTATGGAAAGAAGGCTAGAAGAACACTACGCAGCCTCTTAGAAGAAGGTTTGTCGTATGTGATCCCGCAGAACTTCACAATAGACAATTCATTGGACCATAGGCCTGAAAAAGATCCATAAATGGTGTTCGTAGTCGCACAATGTAGCCTATGTGACACAATAAGCTGAAAATGACCTACTTTACGGCCTATATCACTACAAATCTTAGAAAGTATGTACTAATTTGATACACTTTTTTGAAGTCGTCTTATAAGTATACAGGTCAGGTCTATTTTGTTTGTTTGTCGTAGTCGTCATCAAAGACATTACTAAGCTGATCAATGCGTACACCTTCCCCCTTAGATCCCCAGTACACTTGCGGCTTCTTATAGTTGGGTGGAACGAAAGCGTTGAGCTTATCTAAGTCGGATTGATCTATCTCAAAAGTAGTAGACTCTAAATGTTCGTCAATGTGGGAAATCGTTTCTGATTTTGTTAGTGGCAATAATCCTTTAGAAGCAATCCAGTTAAGTAAGACCTGATTTTGAGTTTTTCCATATTTGCCTGCAAGTTCCACCAGGAGTGGCCATTTGCGATTGGCTGTTCTATTGCGTCGTAGAGGCTGGTAAATGACACAGAGAACATCGTTGGCCTTAGCATAGTCTATTATTCCATTTGTTTCGTTTTCTCTTATTTCAAAGTTAAAGCCTATCTCTATCGAGAACAATTTGTCACCAAACACTTCCTTAGCCTCTTTTAGTTCATCAAGGGACGGATTATTGAGATTGATATATCTGACTTTATTTGATAATAATAGCTCCTTATACCATGCATAAACTTGATCTTTCCCAATAGCTGAAATTGCCGCGCCACTAAGTGAGACCGAGTCCATATAGTCAGTACTAAACGCCTGAAGCATAGTCTCTAGTTCTTTTTTTGATGACTCCAGATCGGGCGCAGTATAGAAGTAGATGGCTTGAGACAAGAATAGGTTCTCTCGTGACACCTTTGACTGCTTAACTGCCTCTGAAGCAAGTTCCATACTGTGCCCTTGTGATGTCCAGATATTTATCTCTATGTAGTTCATGCCATGCTGAAGCATGTGGACCATAGCAGTAATCTGTTTCTTATCATCATTACTCGGATTTTTCTCTGCAAACCCTCCTACACCCCATGTACCGATTCCAATTTTAGACAGATCTTTTTTAGTGATCATATTTTTCAACTCCTATGATTTGTATTCGTGAATAGTAATTATCTCTTTGCCATCACGATATTCGATTATATTATTTTTTAGTACATATGTGTGTGATTTTCCAACGCGAATATTCCTTAGAGATATACTTATGTGAATTTCCCCACCCATATTAATTACACTTAGATAGTAACTTTTGTCATAGTGATCGTATTCACAGTGTTTAAGAGATCTAACTATGGCATCTCGCCAATGAGATGTTTCATAAAATGGTAATTGTGAACTAAACTGAGTTACATGATTCATATCAGACGGATATGCTTCTTTAATATGATTAAGACTAAAATCATCCGTGCTGTAGGTATATTTTATTTGTTTTTCTTTGGAATATAATACAACCTCAACAGACTGAGAAATCTTTCCAGGTTTATCAACAATACTCCAATACCTAAATTGAGTTACTTTGACATCATTCGCAAACTTTTTGGCTTGCAACATAATGTTTTTTGTAAATTCTCGTAAAACTAACTCTTTAGGAATTACCTTTGCATAATCCATTGGTTTTGAATGATCAATATGATATAAGGTCGCGGATAGTTGTCTTTTTTGCTCTGCTAATCCTAGCGAATAGACTACTTCTACTAGATATTTCATTACTACCCTGATCATAATTACTACAAGTATGAGAACTAATAAGCCAAGAGATATTTGACTGATTAAAGGGTAGTTTTGTAAAAATTTTAGTTTTCCAATTATCCATGCAATCCCAGATACAAAGAAGACAATAACTGTTAACAAGTCGGCGATAATCGAGATAATTTGCATAGATATATTTTACCACCAAGGATGATATAATTTGCCTGTCTTACTCTGGGGAACCTGTAAGGCAGTTTACATCCGAATACCCCTAGTGAAATAGGGCTTCCTTAGCTCAGTTGGTTAGAGCGCATCATTCACATTGATGAGGCCTCTGGTTCGAATCCAGAAGGAAGCACCAGGCCATTTCACAAGGGAAAATGAATTTTGCGCCACATTTTAGAGCGTTTCATTCACATCGGGAAGGTCGGAGGTTCGAGACCTCCCGGGTCCACAACAACTAATTTGCAAGAGACAGGATCTTGGCCAAGGTAGAGTCGGTATCTTCAGGTGATCCTTTGAGTTTGATCAAGATCTTGGTTTCGCGCTTACTGCGAGTGAGTTTGACGGAAGATAGCTTGCCTAGTGCCGCACTTAATTTTTTTTGCATCTGGGTGGTCTCGTCGGTCAAGATAAATGAGGGACGACCGCCAACTTGGCTTGGTTTTTCGTCGAATTCTTTTTTGAGTCTGCGGGCAATCTCTTCGGCACGTCTAACACTAGCACCTTCTTTGAGTACTACTTTGTAAGCCTCGATCATTAGTCTCGTATCGTCAATACTAGAAAGTGCCCGAGCATGACCCTCGGTGATGAGGCCACCGATCAGACCGTCCTTGAGCGCGTCTGGGAGATCCAGGAGTTTGAGAGTATTACTGACGTATGCTGGAGACTTGGAGACTTTTTTGGCAATATCGGCATTGGCTAGATTAAACTCGTGCATGAGACGGATAAAGGCCTTACCGCGCTCGATCGGGTTTAGATCTTGTCGCTGAACATTTTCGACGATTGCCATCTCAAGCATACCTTTGGGTGTAGTCTCTTTGATGACGACAGGTACTTTTTTGAGTCCTACAATTTTACTGGCTCGCCAGCGACGTTCACCGGCAATGATTTGATATCCTGCGGGAGTATGGGCAATCACCAAGGGCTCCAAGATACCATGCTCTTTGATAGATTCAACCAGGTCTGTGACTGTATTTGCGAGGATAGTACCGCGAGGCTGAAGCGGATTGGGTTGGACCATGTCGATATCTAGTTCATGGATGTCTTTTTGATCTGTCATGAGATTACATTACCATGTGAAAGCGTGCGTGAAAAGAGAACAAACTAGTACCTTGTGGATGAGGATCAAAAAAATTACTTAACAGTGACGAAGGCTTTGCCGAGGTGAGTGAAGAAAGAGACAACCCCGTCTTTCATCGCAAATAGTGTATAGTCGCGACCCATACCTACGCCAACACCTGGACGAGTACGAGTACCTACCTGGCGGATGATGATCTGTCCGACTTTGACTGCTTCACCACCGAACTTTTTTAGACCGCGACGTTTGCCTGGTCTGGGACTAGCTTGACGTGTAGCACCACCTGCTTTGACGTGGGACATTTATTTTTTCTCCAGTATAGTAATGTTGCGAACTACAATTCCACCAGGTTTGCTGTATGGGATTGCCGAGATGTAATTGTAGCCGAGACTGACCAGAGTGTCAATGGAAATTGTGCCAATTTCCCGATTATAAACGTGGAAAGTGGGAATAGACATGACTACCCTGCCCCCGACAGGTAGAGAGAGAGCAAAAGATTTGAAAGCTCCGCGATAGAGTTTGTCCAAACCTTTGGCGATATTTTTGATTTTGTCTAAACTAGAGGGGTTGCGCTCGTCTAGGAGTGGACCCATATATGGCTCGGTAGCAATGCAGTCGACTGATGGGAAGGACTCGTGAAAGTGAGTGGCGTCGGCGACTAGTAGCTGATAGGCACGAGGGGAGAGACCTGGGGTGGAGAGAATCCACTCGAGATTGGATTTCGTACCAGGGATAGCATCTGGATTTGTGTCTCCACCGATCACGTTCTGTCCTACCATGATGGCCTCTGACAAGACTGTGCCGGTGCCACAGAATGGGTCAGCAATAGTGAGACCAGTTTTGCCAGAAGTAGCTAGGTTAACCATGATCCTGGCTACTTTGGGTGGCAACATACCCCGTTTGATATCGCGATAGGGTTTGTTGCGGTCGCGAGATACCCAGTCCTCCGCGTCATAGATCCAGACAGTTTTGGCAATGACGATTTTGGTACCTTCTGCGATCAGGTTGAACTCTGCGACGTGCTGATGGGAGAGCATGAGCAGCTCGTGCTCCGTGGTCTCCATAGAGACAAAGCGAATAGAGCGCTCTACCCCCGACTTGATGGTATGGAAAACACTGCGTTCCATCCCAAGGTCGGCATAATCGGTGATGGCAATATTCTTACTTTCATCTGAGGCAATTAGCTCTGTTAATTTGGTAGTGAGATCTTTGAGTTCAACTACTGCAAGACTCTCTGCGACTTTTTTTGTGCCACCGAGACGAAATAGTCCAGTGAGATCTAGGGATTGATCATAACTAGCGATTTCTTTGGCAACTAGATCAAAATTGCCTGGATAAAGAGACTTGAGCTCGAGCAAGGAAAGATCGGGCGTATTACCTAGGAAAAAATAGTGCATGGAAGATAGTATAGCTTACTTGGTAGCGGGTTTTTTGGCAGCTACTTTTTTCTCTGCTTTAGGCTTAGCAACCTTGGCTACTTTCGCGGCTTTAGGTTTAGATCCCTTGACTACGCTCGGAATGACGGCTTCTTTTTTTGATTTTAAGGGAGCGGATGTGTTTTTGACGCCGATGCCGTTGATCTTGACCTGAGTATATTTCTGGCGGTGGCCAGTATGCTTGCGATAGCGAGATTTGGATTTGTATTTGAAGACCTCAATCTTGTCACCTTTGACTTCGGCTACTACGTCAGCGTAGACT
>Ga0172379_10009243_pt1 | contig 12203 bp, 20 predicted proteins | sample GrowelOW334metaG_FD_119756 | JGI IMG/M metagenome (GOLD analysis project Ga0172379, IMG submission 119756) | Groundwater microbial communities from an aquifer near a municipal landfill in Southern Ontario, Canada - Groundwater well OW334 metaG | ecosystem: Environmental > Aquatic > Deep... | reverse complement strand
GGATACTTTCCCAACGTTGCTGGACCACTCGACGCATGGTCACAATGCAACGATGTTCAACATGACCCCGTTCAACTACCAGTCCTTCACCCCCTGATATATTCCTGACTCCACAGTGTAGCCAGCTGATCCGAAGCCCCATCCCAACCCTGGGTGACCAAACGATTCAACTCCTTGGTCTCGTTCCGCCAGTGAAGCACCCGCAAGCGGTCCCCACAGCAGCACATGCCCCCATAGACCTTGGGGCGATTCTTCGCCCGCTTGGCGCAGTGACAGCTGCAAGGATGATGAGTTGCCCAGAAGTGCGGGCCATCCTCACAGGGGCGACAACGACTGGAAACCCAGGCACTCTGGTTGGAGTGGCAAAAGAGCATGTGCAAAGCAAGACGATGGGCAATGATCCGGTTGGTCCGGTCTCGGCGAGTTCCTCGATCCATGCTGTCCTCCCATAGCGGGGGAGGCAACGGCTCTAAGAGCCAACCCCCGCTAGATCGTGATCAGCATGGCATCCTCCTGAAAAGTTCACGTTCCACTGGGCTCATTTTGCATCAGGCGGAGTAGAAGATCAAGGAGGATTGTGATGCCCCAGACGAATGCTGACAACCCCAAGCTGGCTTCAGTCCTGACCGAAATTGGTGATCTTGGTCAAGGCACCCTGACGTCCCTCGTGTTGCGGAAGAAAGGCTGCGTCCATGGGCGGGGCAACACCAAGCTTACCTACGATGATGATTTCGTGCAGGTGCTTTTGTGGACGGGCTTTCACTACCAGGCACTTATCGAACGAAGCCATCAGAAACTGCAAGCCCTTTGGTCTCAAGGGAACCTGATCCACACCTTGATCCAGGCTACCGTAGATGCAGGTCGAACTGATGTCACGGTTCAAGATGCCGCTGAGGCTGTCCAGGAAACCAATGATGCCTACCTGCGAGTCTTGAGTGAGGGGCACTTTTCGGACTCTTCAGAATCTCCCACTTTGCCCCGAGAAGGAGACTTCTCTCCCGTGTGGGAACCTTTGAAGGTGAATGATCAGCTTGTGCGGGGTGCCAAGGTCTACGTCGGTCAAGGAAACCCAGCAGACCCCAGGAGTCCGAAAAAAGGAACCATCTACATTGATGGAGCCAAGCTAGGGGAAAAGGTTCTGGAGCCCGCCCCAAACGGTCACTGGATTGCCAAGCAGCATCCCAAGACGGTGGCGAAAGACATTCTGCGCTCCTGGTTGCCTTCAGGGCTTTACGTGAGGTACTGTCTAGATCCGGAGTCCCTCCTGATTGTCAAGGTAGGGGCTGCTGCGGCTCAGCATGCTAAAGAGGGCAAGCTGATGATTGATCCGGAGGCAATTCGGTCTTTGTTCAAGGTGGCTGCCTAATGAGACCAATGCAGATTCTGAGTTTCACGGAACCAGTGGCAATTATCGGGGACATCCACGGTCAAGCTGGAATGCTCCAGCGGATGCTTGACCTCCTAGGTAACCGTCCCGTGCTGGTAACCGGAGATATAGGTGACCGGGGGCCTGACACGAAAGGAGTGCTTGATCTCCTGGTGAATCATCAGGCAAAGGGTGTCCTGGGCAATCATGATGATTGGTTTCGTCAGTTTGCCATTGGTGGTGCCTTTGACTCCTATGCTCTGGATCCGGTCATGGGGGGGGTGGCAACGCTGAAGTCCTATCGGATCAGCAGCCGGCTGCCAAGCATCATTGAGACCCAGTACCTCAAGATCCCAACGAGTCACCGGGAGTGGTTGCTCGCTTTGACGGTTCTGATTGATCTTGAGGTGCAAGGGAAGAAGTACTGGCTCACCCATGCAGGTGTCCCATCGGGGCTTCCAGGTTCTGAGATGACAGCCATGCTGGACATGCCCCTGTCCGAAACGATCTGGGAGTGCCGAAAACCTAAGTTGATGAAGGCGGTAGATCGTCCAGTGATCATGGGTCACATGATCCAAGAGCAGCCTGTAGATTTGGGGCACGTCATCGTCATTGATACGGGGGCAGGACTTCCAGGGAGGAACATGACGGCGCTGCTCCTCCCAGAGCGCTCTTTCCTGCAGGTCAAGCCATGAAAAAGAACCAACCAGAATCAGAGCATGACAAGAAGGTACACCAGGAGAGCCTTTTGCGAAAGGTTGTCAGAGAAAAGAATTTGACCTGCCCTGTATGCGGGGAGTCTGGAGTGGGAGTCTACGGGGGAGCAGGCTCCTGGTGGTTTGAGCATCGTTGCGGTAGCTACTCCCCTTTGGCAAAGACCTGGGAGCTTGCCTATGAAGCCTGGTGCGAGAACCCCCAGGCTATGACACTGCCTGAGGGTACCCAGATGTTTCCCCCGATTGGGGGCTAGCGGACCTTGCGGTACTCGTGGTGGTAGCCGGTCCGGGGTCCCCGCTCGGTGTAGGTGAACCAGCTGGTCACCTTCACCCGGTCACCGACCTTGATCCCCAGGGCGGGGCGAGCCTTGCGGGCGGTCACGGTCTTGACGACCTTCCGGGATTCCTGCTCACGTCCCTCCGAGGAGTCAGCATCGTTCTCGTAGTCACGCCAGTAGGAGTTGCGGTACTCGGCGTTGTGGTAGCTCACGGTGCCCTCCAGGTTCCTCGTTTGGGTTCCCCTTCGTTCACACCTTCACTACTCCGGGCATCTCCAGTCTAAGCCTCGAAAGCAGCCCAACCTGCTTTGAAAGAGTCCAGCTCCTCCGGGGTGAAGAGCACGAAGTGGATTTCCCGAAACAGATCCCCGACATGCTCCCGAAGAACCCCTCGGGCGACCTTGGCGAACACGGCAGGGGAGCACCCGTACACCCCGCAGGAGATGGCGGGGAAAGCGATACTCTTGCAGCCCAGCTTGAGTGCCTCCAGCAGACTGTTCCTGATGCAGGATGCCAGCAGCTTGACGGCTTCCTCATCCGTGCTGCGTTCCTCTCCGGCAAACCGGGTTTCCCGACCAGCCTCGAAAATGGGTCCGGGCGTGTGGATGACGAACTCCGCCTTGAGGTTGAAACCCAGGGTGGACACGCACTCACCGACCAGGCATCTCACGTTGGGCTTGATCTGAGGCAGGGCTCGGCAAGCCTTCCACAGCTCCCTGCCAGCAGCCCTGTGGATTGCCCCATCGACCCCTCCGCCGCCCAGGACAGAGGGGTTTGCGGCGTTGACGATAGCATCCACAGCGCAGGTCGTGATGTCCCCGTGGTAAGCATGAACCTTCATTGCTGACTCCTCGTGTAGCTTGCCACAACTTCCCCTAGGAAAGTACGACCAGCCGTGTGTGCCCCTAGGCATGCACGGGCTTGCTCAAGTTCTTTGCCTGGGGCACAGAGCTTGATCCATTCCTCATCGGACTCGCAAAGCTGCTGGGCAACCGTCAACGTGTCACATACCTGTAGCTGATAGCTGAGTACTGGTTCAGGCATTGCTCGGAATGCCAGGAACTTGGAGGCATGCTCAATCACGATGTGGGAGATCTTAGTGTGATCCCGATCCGGCTCGAACATTGCCACCAAGAAATGATGCGGTACAGGGAAAGGCTCAGGATGCTCCTTGGGACAATGCCAGCTGCAACGCAGCGGCAAGCCCTGCAGACGTAGCTGCTCCTCTTTCCTCTCACGTTCTCGTTTTTCCCGTTCTTCCTCTGCCTTCTGGGCAGCCATCTCGTCCTCAGTTTCTTGGATGTACCGTGGAAGGGACTTTCCTTTGAAGGCTGCCCTGGCAGCCATGATGAGAATGATGGGCCAAAGCACAAGCAGCCACAGACTGGAAAAGGGACCTTGCTTACCGGACTCCCTGATCTGGATAGGCCCATTGTGGTGGATGTCCAGGAGGCTGGTCATGAGCACCAGGATGAACGTTCCCAGTGCCATGGTGAACCAGAAGCAAGCAATTTGTCCAATCATCGCTGACATCCACAACCTCTCCCTGATCCTCGCCTCCTTCCTCCCCTGGAGGGGAGGAAGGAGGGTTTAGGGTGATTACCCTACCGGGAGAAGTCGTAGTACTCTTCCCGTGCACCCAGCATGAAGGAGGAGCCCTTCCCGTGCCCCATCTCCCGCCAGGAGCCGTCCTTCCGGCGGGTGACGACCACCTTCGGGGCGCTGGGGTTCGGGGTGTACTCGTAGGTCTGGGACTCGGACATGCCGTTGGTGTCCGTCCGCTTGTAGTTGTCCCGCTGCACGACGATCCGGCGCTCCGACTTGACCTCGACCACCGTGTAGGGGTGACGGTCACTGAACATCACCTCGGTGGCACCCATGCCCACCTCGGGCACGACCATCTTGTTGGCACCCGCCATCAGCATGTTCACCAGGCTGCCGTGCTGCATCTTCCTTCCTCCGTGTTAGCTCCTAGTGGCTGAGTCCACTACTCGGAGCCCGGGGGGACTAAGCCTGCTGCCAAAAAATAGCATCCTCCAGCCCCCATCTAAAGGATGTCGATTTTCAGCCACAGGTGGCTTAGATTGCGGACGCCCCGAGTAGTGGGTGTAGCCGGAAACGGCTAGGGCAAAGGGAACGGCACCCAGGAGATTGATGATGACGACCAACAGCAACTCGGAAATGCTCGCTGCCAACCTCGCCGCTGCGAAGCCTGGGGCGACCTTCACCGGGCTGATCATCACCAAGGAGGGGGAGGTTCGGGGGCGGGGTGCGGACAAGAAGGTGTACGGCAACGATACCGTGCACGTCACGGTGATCACCGGGTTCAGCTACACCAGCCTGGTGCAGCGCTCCCTGGAGCAGATGGCGGACGTGTCCGACACGGACATCCGTGCCTACGCTGCCAAGAAGGGCGTGATCCTGATGGCGGAAGACATCGCCACGGCTCGGGCGGAGCTGAAGGCGAGCTTCGAGGCGAGCCTGAAGGGCGAGAACGTCAGCACCACGGACGAGGTCTACGAGCCCCTGGTGCAGGACGGAGAGACCGTGAAGAGCGCCCGGGTCTACAAGTGCACGGGCGAACCGACCTGCAAGTGCCGCACCTGCACCGGGAACGAGAAGCAGCCGGTGACGGGGACGATCTACCTGCAGGGGATCAAGGTCTACGAGACGGTGCTCAAGGCAGCCCCGAACGGCCCGGTGCCGGCGCCGAAGAGCGCCCCGAAGACGGTGGCGAAGAACGCCATCCGCAACCGGCTGCCGATCAGCAAGTACGTCAGCTACCGGCTGGAGCCCGGTGCCGACTTCATCCTCCGGGTGGGCGGAACGGCGGTGGCGGCAGCCTCGGCAGCCGGCATGGACTTCGCCAAGGTCGGTGAGCTGATCGCCAAGTGCGCCTGATCCAACCCTAACACCCCCCGCTCCCTTTACTGCTCATCGGAGGGAGCGGGGGGTGTCTTTTCCAGGCATGCCAACCCTTCATTTCCGGTTCCGCAATAGGGTCTTTATAAGCCATCTCTAGTGTTAGATCCTGCTGGGCAAACACTGGAGGCGGCGATGACGGCGGTACCCAAGCAATCATGGTTCAAAAAGAATCTCACAGTCATTCTGGGTGTGCTGACCATCCTGTCCACGGCGGCCGCTGTTGTAGGTTGGTCTAGGGACACTGTCTTTGACTGGTTCGAGATCAGGGCTTCCCAAGCCTCCACTGAGGCAAATGTGACCCGACTTGATAAGCGAGTTTCCGCAGTATCCGGTCGAGTGGATGCACTGGAGACCAGGGTCACTGCGGATGAGAGGCAGAATGACAAGGAGCACTCACAGCTTCTTACTGAGTTGCCTCTTATCAAGGAAGACCTTAAGACGATCAAGGCTGATGTTCGGCAGTTGCTTGGGAGACCCCCGGTTACACCATGAACCTGATTTGCCGAATAGCCTCTCGCTGGATCTCTCGAATTGCTGCCAGTTATCCGGATGATGGTGTTATCTACACTGCGGTTTTCCTGGACAGAATGTCCCACCAACGACTGTTGAAACGATTTGGGCAAGAGCATCCGGATCTTCAAGCGCACCACATGACCATTTGGTTCTACGATGCCCCAGGGACGCCCCTAGAGCGGCTTCCGTTGGGGCGCACGGTATCCCTGAAGGTCGTAGGCTATGCCTCGGATGAAAAGGCACAGGCAGCCGTTGTAGTGCCACCTACGGGGCTACGGCGGTCTGATGCAGGTATCGAGCATGTGACCATTTCGACTGCCCCGGGGGTTAGTCCTTTCTACTCTAACACCTTGCTGAGTCACCGTTGGGATGCTGAAGAAGCCAAGAAAGGTTTCCCGGCACTTACGGGCAAGGTAGGCTGGTGGGACGGTTCAAGAATCCGCTTCGATCTCCCGGCTTAGTTCTCCATCCCTTAGAGTACTTCAGCTGAGGACATAGGCTCCCGTAGCTCAGCGATCAGAGCAGGGGACTTTAAATCCCCGTGTCGAGGGTTTGACTCCCTCCGGGGGTACCAAGGAGGACTTGGATTGATGGGATCAAGAGCACCGCCGTTTGAGTAATGCGGGCTGACGGCTGACGGTTAGCTGAATGGGTGCGTATGACTTGCGTGTGAATGGAGTGCCTTGTGGTTGAAACCTTTTGGGTTTCAACCACGACTCGGGACTGCCTGGAATGCTTAAGACGTCCAGACGGTCTGGGACGAGCGGGCTGCTTTTCTGATACTCGATTTCAGAGGGCAGCTTCGAGTCAGTGCCATGGTTGGTCAGGGAGCCAGCTTCCCAGGAGGGTTGTCTAGAGTTTCTACTGATGGCGATCTCGGACTTGTAGGCTGGTTTCCATGTGCGGTTCGATTCCGCAATTGACCCCCAAATTGATGCTTGACGAATGGCTGGTGCGGTCTTAGGCTTAGTGGAGTTGAAGGAGAGATGACGATGATTCGGAACACCCACCACTAACTGCACCAAGCTCCTCGGGGTCCTCCCCCGGTTGCATCCATGTCTCGTGGACAAGGATTGCAATTGGAAACATGGAGGACTCAAATGGACGCTCAGACTCTCAAGAACCTGATCAAGGAAGAGACCCTCAAAGCTCGTGCTCTCCGTGCAGCCGCCCAGGTTGCGTTGACGCAGGCTCGTGCCACCAATTCCTCCCGTGAGGAGTACCGCACCCTCCACCAGCATGTCGTGGATCGTACGTGGAAGCGGCGGCAGCAGCACCTGGCGTACGGCTACCTGCGGAATCGTCGCTATGAGCAGCTGGAAGCGAAGTGCACCAGTGCCGGGCGCCTTTACGGCAACCAGCTGGAAGACTACCTGAAGGATCAGGGTGTGACCCAGGTTCATCTCCAGCGGTGGCTCGATGGGCACAACATCACCCGCAAGCAAATCGAAGCGGATGCAGCCGTTATTGTCAGCGGTAAGGAGCAGGTGGCGTGAGCACCTCACACCGCTTGTACTTTGTGACCAGAATGGATTTGTCTGAAGGTCGTAGGACGGCACAGGCACTTCACGCTATGGATATCTGGACGTCCCAGTATGGACCCCAACTGGGGACGGTCATCGTCTACGGGGTTTCAAGTGAGCGGCAGTTGCTTGCAGCTTACAACGCGCTGGAAGCCGGCAAGACGGCTATTTTTCGGGAACCTGACTTGAACTACCAGGCAACTGCCTTTGCAACGGATCAGGGCCCGCTGGATCTCCCTTTGCTGGGGAAGCGTGCCCGACCTGAGTCTCGAGAGGTGGCATGATGCTTACCGAGCACCAGATCCGGGAGTTGCTTGATAGCCGGGAAACCCTGCAGAAGCTCGCAGAGCAGCGTTTCTGGCTCCTGTTCAAGTATGATGTCCCATGGAGCACCCAGACTGATCGCTGGGAGGATGATCCAGATGAGGATGCCCTAGACGCTCAGGAGCGCACACTGTGGGTCTACACGCCCAGCATCGATGAAATCGAGTTCAAGAAGGATACCGTGAATGTGTCCGTTTCAGCCAGAGCTTGCTCCCGGGGCTGCTGCGGAACCCAGAGGGAGATCTACAAGTTTCCCCTAGCCTACCTGTGGACGGATGAAACTACATTGTTCCAGAGCATTCAGGAGCGACGTCTGGCTGCTGAGCAAGCAAGTGCGGAAAGGAAGCGTTTGAAAGCAGAGAAAGAACAGCGAGAGCACGAAGAGTGGGAAAAAGAGCAAGAGGAACTAGATCGGCAGGAGTATGAACGTTTGGCAGCCAAGTACGCCAAGGAGTCCCAGAAATGAGCACTTTTGAATACGAGAAGATGACCCCGGAGTTGCAGGAGTACCTCGTGCTGAGCCGGCAGCACCCGGGCTATGAGTACCCGAAAGATGAAAAGGGCAACTCGACCGGAAAACCAACCCCAGAATCAGATGCCGCAGTGACAGCCTGGCGAACGAAGCTGGGTGCCCTCAGGGATCGGGTAGGGCAGGATGCCTTGAGCTTGTACTTCCGTGCCAAGACGGAATGGATGTGCCGTCCCGAAACCCAGACCAAAGAGGCAAAGGAGACCGTTTCTCCCACGGGCAGGTATAAGCTGGTAGTCACGTACCATGGCACCAAGCCCGGTTGCTGGGACTACACCAAGGGTCGGATCTACGATGCCAAGGGCAACCTCATCACCACCATCTGCAGGAACTACAGCGGTTTCCTTGATGGCTGGGTCGAGGATCACCCCAACGGGCATGACTATTTCCTGGGGGGCGAGGACTACCAGGGGCAGACGGTAGTGGAGTTGGATACGGGCAAGCGGGTTGACTATCTCCCGGAGGCTGCGGATGAAGGTTTTGGTTTTTGCTGGATTGGCATCCACCCTTCTCCTGATGGCTTGACACTGGCGGTCTCCGGTTGCTACTGGGCGTGCCCCTCTGAAGTTGTATTTGTGGACTTCAGCCATCCCATGGACCCTCCCTGGATGATTCTGGACAGGGAGGACGAAGAGATGGTTGCTGGGTGGGTGAGCAACGTATCCTGTCGCTTGGGTGAGCAACGGGACTTCGTGAACCTTCCGGGGCATCCGCTGAATGGGAAAATGGAGTATGACCTTTCCCTTGAAGACCTGAGGGAGCTTGAGGAGGAGGCTAAAAAGCGAGAAGTAGAAGAGGACTCGATCTGGGAGACCCGGATGACGGTTCATGCTTGGGAGCGTCCAGATGACCTGAAGGTGCTCCGGAAGTGGCTGCTGGAATCAGTGTCCTGGTGGAGCCGCCCGAATGGGTTGGATGAGGTGCCCTACGATTCTGCGATCCAGATGTGCCTGCTGCTGCAGCGGCACTACCCCCTGGCAAACATCTCTGGGCTGTTCAAGGACGAGCCCGAAGTGCGGAAGCTGCTCCTGTGGGCTGCAGCCAAAGCTTACAGCACTCTCCTCGACCACATGAGACGGAATTCCGACCATTGGACGGAGGAACAGTACAACTACTACACGGACAAGATGGATGCTTTGAACACCCTGGATTCCCATTAGTCTCTCTATCAGAACCCATCCATTGAGGTTGCTATCCTCTTGGAGGTTCTGATGTCCGACACACTGCTCCGCAAAGAACTCATCAAGTTGGCTCACTCCAACCCTGAGCTTCGTCCTCATCTTATGCCACTTTTGGTGAAACAGGCTGGGGGTGAACGAACTCGCTTGATGGTTGAATTCACGAAGCGCCTGGAGGATCTCTTGAAGTGGGGGCTCAAAGAGGCTCAAAAAATCGATGCCGAAGACCAGCTCAAGATGCTTCTTAGGGCAACGCTGGAGCAGTACAAGGTACTCTGACCAAATTTCGCTAATCTCTTTATCAGAGCCTTTCATTGAGGTTGTTATCCCCCTCTTTGGAGGTTTTCGATGTCCGACAAGCTGCTCCGCAAGGAATTGATCAAGCTCGCCCACACCACTCCTGAGCTTCGCCCTCATTTGCTGCCTATCATCAAGAGCGCAGCTGATGACGACGCCGAGATGGAGCCCGAAGAGAAGGACGAGAAAGCAGCAAAGAAAGCTGGGGATGAGGAAAAAGAGGAAGAGGAGAAGCCTGAGGAGACTGAGGCTTCCAAGAAGGCAGCCCGGCTTGCCGCTCTGCGCCAGCATCGTCAGGCTGGTGATGAGCAGAAGAAGGTTCCTGATGAGGAGCCCGAAAAGACTGAGGAGACCGAGGCTTCCAAAAAGGCAGCTCGGTTGGCAGCCCTACGTCAGCAGCGTCAGGCAGCAGAGCGGATGCTTGCCAAGATGCTCGGTGAGCTTTGGTCGACCGCTGATGGTTCTCTTTCACTCAAGATGGCAATGCGCTCGGGCACTGGCACGGCGTACTTCAAGAAGCTGATGATGGCTTACAATCAGCGCAAGCTCAACATCACCTTTGATGACACCACGCTGACTTTCACGATTCAGAAGGGGCCGGAAGATCCCACGGCGGTAGTGTGACCATGGACGACAAAGCTCTTCGCTCACAGCTGATCCGGTTGGCGCAGGCCAATCCGAAGCTGCGTCCTCATCTGTTGCCTTTGATCAAGGCAGCAAAGAAGAAGTGGACCACGTGCCCGGAGTGCGAGGCGAATTTTCAAGTTGAACCGGGAGATCCACTGCCTCCGCACAAGTTCAACGGCAAGGCTTGTCCCGGTGCCGGGAAATCCGTGAAGCAGGCGAGCAACATCGGGCAGCTGGTGGCTCGTAGACTTGAGGATGCCTTTCGTCGGGAACTGATGAGTCAGGGTCCTGAATTGGTGAAAGGCATTCTGATGAAGTTGGCTCCAGGGCTGCACCTGGAGCTTCCAGAGGACCGGCAGGCATTGCAGGCGCTGTGTCAGGATCTGGCGTTCGTGAGTCGGGTCTCGTTGGACCCTCGGGACGTGCAGCTTCAGCTCACCATGCACGGGGCAGCAGACTCCATCGGCTAGCCTTCAGCAGGCTCCTCAGCCTCAGCCAGCTGTTCGGCTTCCCTCGGGTAGAGCATTTGTAGCATCTGTCTTCGCAGTTCCGCCATCGCCTGCGCCTTGGCGATATAGTGGGGCATGTCCGCCTTGACGGGGCACACCTCAACCACACCCTTGATCATCCGGAGCAAGCGAGAGATCTCTCGGGAATCCTCAAGGGTGACGTCCTGACCGAGAACAACCGTGAAGGCACAATACTTGGCTCCCATAGACCCTCCTTTCAGGGCTTGACCTCGAAGTCAAAGCAACCAGAGCCCCAATTCTGGGGGTAGCACAGGACTTTTCGGGGGCTGATCGTTACCGCACCCCGCATTTGGGTGTACTTGTGGGAACGAGATGCTACAGCATGTCCCGACTTGTTCTGGTCATACAATTCCTGAAGTGTTTTGTCAGTCTGGTTGAGCCAGAAAAGCTCTTTCCAGATCAGGGTGCGCTTTCCATCCTGGATAGTCTCCCCAAGAAACACGTAGCCGTGGTCTGCCTTTACACCCTGGTACACGCCCCCAATCACGAGATCCTTGTCCGGGATCTTGGGGGATTCCTTACGCAGCTGGCTGTTTTTGATCTCCCGGTACAGAGCAGAGTCTACGAGGGCTAGTCGCATCTGGGTGCCGTAGACCACCCACTGGAAAGGACCCTCGATGATGCCATCACGGGTTACACCTGAGATGAACAGGACATCCAGGAACACGTCCTCCCGGAGATCCACGAGGTAACCATCCGGGGTCAGTGCCTTCCAGGCACGACCACCTTCCCCACGCTCCTCCAGGGTGAGCAGCTGCAACGTGGGAATGAGGGTGTTGGGTTTCTCGACCGTAGGCTCAAGGGTGGGGAAATGGGTGGTCGCAGTAGCCCAGGTGATGGCAGCTTTGCTTGTGGAGGCTGCATCAGTGAAAAACGCTGGTTTGCACCGAACGGATTCCTTGTAGCCTTTGAATTCGGCTTCTGGTCTGGTGTAGATTCGCAGGTTTTCAGGAATGCGACCCGTGGCGGTACCGTATCTCTTGACGCTCATCGGTTCCTGTTCCCCAGTCGATTGCTGATGCCCTTCATCTCATCCTGGAATAGCTTGTGGGTGCGATCCGCCAGGTTTGCCCCGAGGTCATGCCCATCCTCGGCACCCGAAGCCAGATCCAGGAGACCCTCTTCCACTATGGAGGAGGCACGCTCCAGGAGACTCTTGTGGAGCTTCCAGACCCTGTAGGGGGAGATCTGCAGCCATGCCCGACAGAGCACCATCGTGTCGTCACCCCAGGGATGTGCCTTCAGATCCGGGTTGTCCTGGTGGGTCTTGCGGTAGTCCTCGGGATCATCCTTCAGCCACTCCTGGTGATCGATCAGGGCTTCCTGGGCGGCGGCTTCGAACTTTTCCTGCAGGTACTCCCTGGTGATGATCAAGCCCACAGGGCGGGAATGCAGCG
>Ga0172379_10009242_pt1 | contig 12203 bp, 9 predicted proteins | sample GrowelOW334metaG_FD_119756 | JGI IMG/M metagenome (GOLD analysis project Ga0172379, IMG submission 119756) | Groundwater microbial communities from an aquifer near a municipal landfill in Southern Ontario, Canada - Groundwater well OW334 metaG | ecosystem: Environmental > Aquatic > Deep... | reverse complement strand
TGGTTTGTAGCCCAAAGCAATCAATGCGCTTACTGCATCACGCGATACAGCCGAGCTATCTTGCGGCTGTGATAATGCGAATTGTAAATCTTCTATTTTATCGCGTATTTCCATCACGAGACGTTGTGCAGTTTTTGCGCCAATTCCTGGTATTTTCATGAGGTTACTAACATCACCCTGCATAATATTAGTTGCAAACATTTCTGACTCAATTCCAGATAAAATAGTTAGTGCTGTTTTTGGACCAATCCCATTTACTTTAATTAGCATGCGAAACAGTAGACGTTGTTTTTCGTCGATAAAACCATACAAAGATTGTTCGGTTTCTTTGACAATAAAATGCGTGTGCACAATTAATTCTTCGCCAATTTGCGGCAAGCGATAAAAATTATTGATTGGCAAAAAAACTTCATAAGCAATTCCACCAACTTCGATAAGTATTGCAGGAGCTTGTTTGGCAATTAATATTCCACGTAAACGGCTGATCATGATTATTTACCTGATTGATGTTTAAGTTTTGCGCGCAGCATAAGATTTTTGCGCATGTGAGCGTGGCATAATGCAATTGCCAGCGCGTCGGCGGCATCTTGCGGCGGTACTTTTTTTAGATTAAGCATCAGCTTGGTCATGTGTTGCATTTGTTGTTTGATGGCGGCGCCATAGCCAACAATAGATTGCTTTACCTGGCGAGTTGAGTATTCAAATACGGGTATATGAAATTGCGCCACGGCTGTTATGGCTGCTCCTCGGGCTTGCCCAAGTTTAAGAGCTGAGCTAACGTTGTGCATTACAAAGACTTGTTCAATCGCGACTTCTTGTGCCGGTTGTTGTTTGAGCAGATCTGTTAGGTCGCAAAAAATTTCGTGCAGTTGTTCCGCAAAAGTGCTTTTGGCAACGCGGATTACGCCATAGCTAATGCATTGATGATGCGATCCATCAGAATTGATGATTCCGTAGCCTGTTGCGCGTGATCCTGGATCTATGCCTAGAATTATTGTCATATTTTTAATCTAAACGCTGCTGCATACTGATTTTTTGTCGCCCTAAAACGTAACTAATTGATTTATAACGTAATTTTTTTGACATAAAAGGTGCTGTTCGCTAGCAACAATACCTAATCAGGAAATACAGCATTTGAAAACACCTCTTGCACATCATCCAAATCTTCCAGAACATCAATTAAATTCATTACTTTTTCTGCGGTTTCTTGATCTAAATTTACTTGAATATTTGGAATAAATGAAATTTCCGCATTTTCTGGAGTTAGTTGCGCTTTGATCATGGCATCTTTTACTTTCATAAAGTCGGCCACTGCGGTTAAGACGTCAATGCTGCCATCGTCATTTACAATTACATCTTCCGCGCCGGCGTCTATTGCCACTTCCATTATTTTATTTTCATCCGCGCCTTGTGGAAAACACAAAAGCCCCTGGTGTTTAAAAAGATACGAAACGGAGCCGTCTGTGCCAAGATTGCCGCCATGTTTGGTGAATGCGTAGCGCACATCGGAAACGGAGCGATTGTTATTGTCGGTGGTACAAAGCACAATAACCGCAACGCCGCCTGCGCCATAACCTTCATAGCGAACTTCTTCGAGATTGCTGCCTTCGCCGTCGCCCGCGCCGCGCTTAATGGCGCGATCGATGGTGTCGCGCGTCATGTTTTGTGCTAACGCTTTGTCAACAGCTAAACGCAGGCTGGAATTAGCGTTAATATCTGCGCCTTGTTTTGCCGCTACGGTAATTTCACGAATTAGTTTGGTGAAAATTTTGCCGCGCACGGAATCTTGTTTACCTTTGCGTGCTCTAATGTTTTTCCATTTGCTGTGACCGGCCATAATTTTTGTCTCTGTAAATATTAATGATCAAATATTAATGATTAATGTTTAATGATTAATGTTTAATGATTAATGTTTAATGATTAATGATTAATTATTGTTGTCGCAAAAAACGCGCGACATTTTTCTTATTTTATGGCAATAAAAATTTGTTAAAAATCAAATGGTTGCAGATGCCAGTCTGCAAAAAATAATAATTTGCCGCGCTGTTTTTGCGCGACCCCACAATTAATCATTAATCACTAATAATTAATAATTATTTTCTCACCATTATACCAAGTTCTTGTAGCTGTGCGACAGAAACTTCAGAAGGCGCTTGGGTTAAAGGACAAAAAGCCGTGTGCGTTTTGGGAAAAGCAATAATGTCGCGCAAAGAATTACTTTTGGTTAAAAGCATGGCGATTCTATCCAGGCCGAAAGCAAGTCCACCTTCTGGCGGATAACCATATTTAAACGCCTCGAGCAAATGTCCGAATTTTTGATAAGCGGTTGCTTCATCAATGCCAATAGTTTTGAATACCGCTAATTGCATAGCTAAATCGTGAATACGGATTGAGCCGCCGCCAAGTTCTGAGCCGTTTAAGACCATATCGTAAGCACGCGCAATCGCGCCTTCCGGATTGCGACACATTGCTTCGATATCGTTATTTGCTGGCGCGGTGAATGGATGATGCGCAAACGTCCAGCTGCCGTCATCTTTTTGGATAAACATTGGAAAATCCGTAACCCACAAAGGACACCAGCAATCATTAATTAGGGTGCAATCAACACCAAGTTTTGAGCGTAATGCTCCAAGTGTTTCGCTTACAATTGTTGCTTTATTCGCAATTAAAAATACTATGTCGCCAGTTTGGGCGGCCACGCGTTGCAGCACAGCCATAACTTCTGCTTCACTTAAAAACTTTAACAATGACGATTGCAAACCATTTATGCCTTGATTTAAGTCATTTATTTTAATGTAACCCAAACCTTTGGCGCCGTACGTTTTTGCCATTTCATTATAATTGTCTAATTGTTTACGACTTAGTTTCGTGCCTTCAGGCAAACGCATAGCAGCAATTCTACTGGAAGCATCTTTAGCAAGCGGTGCAAAAAAATCGCAAGTGCTATTTACGAATAAATCTTTAACTTCGACTAATTCCAGCGGAATGCGTAAATCCGGGCGGTCAGATCCATATTTTTCCATTGCGGCAGCATAGGTAATGCGCGGGAATGGAATTGGAATATTTATGTGCAAAATGTCAGCGAAAAGTTTTTGCATTAAGCCTTCAATCAATGCATAAAGATCTTCTTCATTGATAAACGACATTTCGATATCTAGCTGAGTAAATTCTGGTTGTCGATCTGCACGTAAATCTTCATCGCGGAAACAGCGCACAATTTGGTAATAGCGATCCATGCCTGCAACCATGAGCAATTGCTTGAAAATTTGTGGCGATTGCGGGAGAGCATAAAATTGCCCCGGAAAATTACGGCTTGGCACCAAGTAGTCGCGCGCGCCTTCGGGAGTGCTCTTGGTTAGCATTGGCGTTTCAATTTCTAAGAAATGCTGTGCATCCAAATACTCATGGATGATGCGCGAAATGTGTGCGCGTGTTGCCAGGTTTTGTGCCATTTCCAAACGACGTAAATCCAAATAACGATAGCGTAGTTTTAGTTCTTCATTTACTTGTTGGTGGTCATCAAGATTAAACGGCAAAGCTTCGGATTTATTAATTAATTCGAGATTGATCGCTGCGACTTCTATTCCACCAGTGCGCATGTCCTTGTTGACTAAGCCTTCCGGGCGCGGTTGTACGACGCCACAAACATAGATCACATATTCATTGTGTAGTTTTCCAGCCAAAGCAAAAAGATCTGGTGTGGTATCGTTGATGACTATTTGCACGATGCCTGTTCGGTCGCGCAAATCTAGAAAAATTAATTTTCCGTGATTGCGGGCGCGATTTACCCATCCATAAAGTTTTACGGTTTGTCCAGCTAAATTAGCATCGACTTCGCCGCAATAGTTGGTGCGTTGTTTGGTGTTGTTAGTCATAAAAAAACAGGTAGATTGAATAGACTTCTTGCATAACCTTCGTCTTTTATCTTACTGCTGCGTTGCACATTCGTTCGCAATGCTCATTTATGTACAGATAAACTCCGCTTGCTCTCTTCGCGTGCACCTTGCATTAAAATAAAATACGAAGGTTATGCAAGAAGTCTAATGTTGAATATGGTGTGTTTATAACATATAGTTGCTGTTGATGTCTATGAGTTCTGGTTTCGCAACAGGGCGATCTCTGTTTAAACCGCAACGACTGCAATAAGTACAACAAAAAGTATTCTCTATAAAACAAGTATTGTTTTGTAGAGGCGCAGAGTTACCCTTTGCATTTGTTTAGTTAATGCGATGTTCGACTTTTTTAACAGGTTGAATTTGGGTGTTTAAAGATTAAAAATTTTGCTTTTTACTTTTCTTTTTACCGTTTATGTAAAAATAAAAATGTTATAAATCAACATGATACAAAACGGCTGTCAAAAAAATCGAACATCGCGTTTGTTTAATAATTATTTAATAATTTTGTACTACAATTAGTTCGTCGGCAATCCGATAATTAATAAAATTCCTTACAAAATAGTTTACATAAATAAAAAACAAGGTGAAAAAATGACAAACAATTCAATTTCGACTAGTGACTCAGGTCATGACAGCAAAAAAGAAAAGAGGGAGTTAACAAGGATGGAAAAAAGTGCGGAAGCTGGAGTGGTAGCAGGGAAAAACGCTATTCCAGTAATATTTGGAAGCGTGGTTGCTATACCACTTTTAGCTTTGGGTTTTCCTGTGCTTGGTGTTGGGGCTTTATTGCCTGCTATCATAGGAGGTGGGTCTGCAGCTATATTGTCAGCGCATGCTATGTTTCGCAGCAACGCTACTGCAGAACCAAGGACTAATTTTGGTGGTGTGAGCTTATTTGGTTCATCTGACAACACTGAGCAAGGCCACACTTCCGCCCCAGCTTCAATTTCCAACTTTAGACTGTTTTAAAGTCAATCACATGTGAGACTAAGAAGTGGCACGAAAAGGCGGGCGGGCAAAGTGCGTTAACCAGTTAAAGCGTTGAAGCAAGCGAGCCCGCTCTATTGCAATAAAACGATGTTTCGGTTAATTTACGACGGTCTCACAAAACTTAGCCTTAAGTCATCTCGATGACGCCTTGCCTACAAAGAAAGGACTTGCTATTGTTTTTGCAATCGTAAATGTTCTGTTAATTGCTTTTGAAACTTTTGTTAAAGGGGTGTTCGATTGCTCAATTATCTGAACTGCATCTGCTTGCAAATAACGCCAACAACGAGTACGATTACCGCGTTTTAGAACATATTCACTGCGGCTTTCCGCGCAACTTATTTTATAATTTTTTCTAGGAGTCATCTCATGGTAACAAAAAAACCTGTAAAGAAACCTGCAAAAACAGCTAGTAAAAGCACGGCAAAAAAACAAAAATACGTTTATTTTTTCGGCAATAATAAAGCGGAAGGATCTGGCAAGATGAAAGACTTGCTTGGAGGCAAGGGAGCCGGTCTTGCGGAAATGACCAGTCTAAAAATACCAGTTCCTGCAGGATGCACAATCACAACAGAAGCTTGCAATCAATATTTTAAAAACGGCAAAAAATATCCTGCCAACATGTGGGATCAAGTGCTGGAGAATTTGAAAAAAATCGAAAAAGCCATGAATATGAAATTCGGTGATGCGAGCAATCCTCTGTTGCTATCGGTTCGTTCGGGTGCCAAATTTTCCATGCCTGGAATGATGGATACAGTGCTTAATTTGGGGCTTACTCCAACAACTATTCAAGCGCTTATTAACAAAACCAAAAATGCCAGATTTGCTTATGATGCATATCGCCGTTTTGTTACCATGTTTGGTAGCATTGTTATGGGTATGGATCGGCAAAAATTTGAAAAAGCTTTAGACGAAATGAAGGAAAGGAAACACGTTAAACAGGACACCGATTTATCTGCTGAAGATTTAAAAGAATTATCCAAAGAATTTGAAATTATTTATCGTCAAAATACAGGCGAAGAGTTTCCTACCGATCCATATGACCAGTTGAAAAAAGCGATTAACTCTGTATTTTCTTCTTGGTTTGGCGACCGCGCAGTTAAATATCGTAAACTAAATAAAATTCCTGAAGATTTGGGTACGGCATGTAATGTGCAAGCGATGGTTTTTGGCAATATGGGTAATACCTCCGGTACTGGCGTTGGTTTTACTCGCGACCCTTCTACCGGCAAAAAGAAATTTTTTGCAGAGTGTTTAATCAATGCGCAAGGTGAAGATATTGTTGCTGGAATTAGGACTCCTTTCCACATTGAAGAGCTGAAAAAATATATGCCACAAGCATATAAAGAACTCAATCAAATCCATCAGAAATTAGAAAAACATTTTAAAGACATGATGGATATCGAGTTTACAATTCAGGAGAAAAAATTATACATGTTGCAAGCGCGTGTCGGCAAAAGAACAGCGGCTGCAGCGATAAAAATTGCTATCGATATGGTAAATGAAAAAATCATCGATAAAAAAACCGCAGTGTTAAGAATTGATCCAAAGCAATTAGATCAATTACTCCATCCAATGATTGATCCAAAAGCAAAAATCAAGGTTGTGGCTAAAGGATTGCCGGCATCTCCTGGAGCCGCAGTTGGGAAGGTTGTATTTACAGCTGAAGATGCTGAAGAGGCTGCTGCTAAAGGCGAGAAAGTAATCTTGGTGCGTGCTGAAACTTCTCCGGAAGATATTGGAGGAATGAATGCAGCTCAAGGAATTTTAACAGCTCGTGGTGGAATGACATCCCACGCTGCCGTAGTTGCGCGCGGTATGGGCAAGTGCTGTATTGCTGGTTGTGGATCAATTAACATTCGCGAAGGACATAAATATTTTACTGCTAGTGACGTAAAAATTAGCGAAGGTGATTACATCACGTTAAATGGTTCAACTGGTGAAGTTATTTTAGGCGAAACCCAACTAGTGAAACCAACCTTAACTGGAGAGTTTGGTATATTCATGAAATGGGTTGATTCTTTTATGAAACTTGGTGTGCGTGCGAATGCGGATACACCACATGATGCTGTCGTAGCGCGTAATTTTGGCGCAACAGGAATTGGTTTGTGCCGTACTGAGCATATGTTTTTTGAAGCTGATCGTATTAGTGCAGTACGTGAAATGATTTTAGCGGATAATCTCGAAGAAAGAGAACGCGCTTTAGCCAAATTATTACCAATGCAAAAGAGCGATTTCAAAGGGATTTTTAAGGCGATGCAAGGTTTGCCGGTGACAATCAGATTGCTTGATCCTCCATTGCATGAATTTTTGCCGCATACCGATGAAGAGTTACAAGCACTCGCAAAACAAATGGCGGTGTCGGTTGAGAAACTTAAAGAAAGAAATCAAGCGCTGCATGAATTTAATCCGATGCTTGGTCATCGCGGTTGCAGGCTTGGTGTAACTTACCCTGAAATTTATGCGATGCAGGCCAGAGCTATTATTGAAGCTGCTTGTGAATTAGCTAAACAAAAAATTATTGTTATGCCGGAAATTATGATTCCATTGGTGGCTCATGTGAACGAGCTTAAATTAATGCGCGAGTTGGTAGATAAAGTTGCCGAAGAAGTGCAAAAAGCCTATAAAATTCGAATCAAATATACGGTTGGCACTATGATTGAATTGCCGCGTGCTGCAATAACTGCCGATGAAATCGCGATTTACGCTGATTTTTATTCTTTTGGAACGAATGATTTAACACAAACAACATTTGGTTTGTCGCGTGATGATGCTGGCAGATTTTTACCCTTTTATGTGGATAAAAATATTTTGCCAGAAGATCCATTTGTTTCCATTGATCGTGGTGGTGCCGGATTGCTGATGCAAATCGCCGTAGAAAAAGGCCGCAAAACCAAGAAGAATCTTAAAATGGGAATTTGTGGCGAACACGGTGGCGATCCAAGTTCAATCGAATTTTGCCACAAAATTGGTTTGAACTATGTTAGTTGTTCTCCATATCGCGTGCCGATAGCAAGACTTGCTGCTGCTCATGCTGCGTTAACAGAGAAAACCGGTAGTTCTTTAAGCAAGGCTAGCGTTTAAAAAAATTAATTATTAATGTTTAATGATTAATTGATGTGTCGCAAAAAGCGCGACGGTTTTTTTTTAAAAGAAATAAAAAACCCGTTGCGTTTTTTTTGTTCGCTCATTTTTTCCCACCTCTTGTTTCATATTCCACGAATTAAGTAAATTAAAGCCAATTTATCGATTCAAAGACAACCCTCGTTAATCTGTGGTTAATATTCATATGCTACAATGTTTCTCGAGATAAATGTTAGCGCGTTGTTTCGTTAACTTTTTCGATGTTCGTCTTTTATCTAAATTTTAATTTTGTGAGAATTGGATTATGTGGAAAAAACAACAACAAATTATTTCTGATTCAGATGCTGTTATTAGTCATGTGATTAATGTGTTAAGGGATGATCAATATGCTATGCAACACTTTTGTATAAAAACGCCAACGCAGCTAAAGCAAAAACGACGGAATTACATCAAAGGGATAGTTCCAACACTTGCACCTACAGGTGATGGAATAGTTCCGACAACCCTAATTAATTTTTTTATAGCAAAGGGCAGGCCGCTAGATGAAATTTTATTGCTCGTAAAATACGGGGAAAATATCAATGGGTCAGATGTTCGTGGATGGACCCCTATTATACTTGCAGTGAGTTTGAATAAAGTAGATATCTTGTTAGGTTTATTCATGTATGCCAGGACAAATGGACTAACTCTTGATGTTAACCACATGAACAAAGAAGGGGTATCCGCTTTATATTTCGCTGCTGAAAACGGTTATACAGGTATGGTTAGCTTATTGCTGCAAAATGGGGCAGATATGAACCAACCATGTCCCATTGATAATTGTACTCCTCTGATAGCAGCAGTAGACAAAGGAATGCTGAAAGTTGTAAATATTTTGTTAGCACAAGGAAATATTGATCTTAATAGCCAAACAAAAGTAGGCTCAACCGCGCTATATCTAGCTGTTGAAAGGGGGCGCTATGATATAGTCGCAGCAATACTTGAAAAATCTGCGGAATGCATTAATACGCCGATCAACAATGGTTTTACTCCTCTTATGTGTGCCAGTCAAGACAACAACTGGCGTATGGTAGAATTATTATTGAAGTACGGAGCAAAGCCAAATCTTTGTATGATCAATGTTGTTGATGGTAGCGATGGTCTTACGGCTTTACACTTAGCAGCCATGCAGGGGCACGCAGATGCAGTTATGGTTCTTTTAGATGGTGGCGCTGATTCCGCTAAGCTAGCCAAAATATACGATGCAAAAAACCCAGTGGGGCCGTTTACAGCCTTTGAGTGTGCATCTATGGCTTGGCATACAAATGTGGTTGAAGTATTTACAATATTTGAGGTAGGTCGTTCAGCCCCAGGTAGTAGCGCAAGCTCTAGCTCAATATTTGATACAGCAGATGAGATGCAAGATATTCCTTTGGGTAGAAATATAGAAGAAATGGCTATGACGGCATTGAGGCTGCTGGAAGGGGTTGATAAATTATCGCTACAGCAGGTAACTGACTCCGCGTTGGGGGAAGTACCTAAAGTCTCAAGTGCTAGAGTTTTAGCAATTGGTAAAAAACTGTTTACAGTCGAAGGGGTTAAACAAAGCGGTCCTCCGTCATTAGCGCAAATATTAATTAAATCACGTGAGTATCTAGGGGGTCCGGTTTTTAAACTGAACAGCTGTGCCAGGCAACTTCACGCGGAAATAGTCTACGCTTATAAGAGGTAACGCGAAGATTATTGCGTTATGTAATAATCTTCGCTCCAATGTTGCAATCCTTCAGTGTTTTCTATTGTCAATAAATCCTACGCTTCTGTGACGATCACGCTTTCTTGCGCTGCTGTTTGCTGATTTGTTTTTTGTTGTGTTAGATACTGGTTATACAAAGCATCAAAATTTACAGGAGCCAAATATAGCGGAGGAAATGTTCCGCGGTTGACTATATCTGATACCGCTTCACGAGCATAAGGAAAAAGGATGTTTGGACAAAAACTTCCAAGCATTGCTTGTACTTGTTCTTTGGGAAAGTTGTTTAAAGTAAAAATACCCGCCTGATGTATTTCAACAAGGAAAGCAGTTTTTTCTTTGGCTTTTACAGTAACCGTAACATTTAAGACAACTTCATAAACATCTTCTGAAATTTTAGAAATACTTGTATCCAAATCTAACCCCACCTCTGGAGTCCAGTCAGTACGAAAAATTTCTGGAGCATGAGGGGCTTCAAAAGATAAGTTTTTGATGTAGATGCGTTGAATACCAAATTCTGGTTTAGAACCAATGTTTTCTGTTTTTTGGTCTGTGTTTACATTGAAAGCTTGTTGTGACATGCGCGTTTCCTCTTGATTGATTAAGTGATAAAAATACGACAATTATTTCTTTTGTACTAAAGGCAAATTAGCTTTTTGCCATGCGCCAATACCTTCGGCCAAAATATGTACTTTACTAAATCCCTGTAATTTTAATTGATTCGCTATTTTGGTAGCTTCTTCTTCTGTTGCTGCAACAACAGCAAGATTCTTTTCTTTATGTTGAGATAATTTCTGGTCGTGCTTTTGCAGCTCATTTTTAGGCACATTAATTGCATTAATAATATGTCCAGTTTTAAATGCTTTATTATCCCTTACATCAACAACTAATGTCTCTTCGTGGTTGATTAAATTAACTAGCGCTTGAGGAGAAAGGCTCGTGGTTGGTCGAAACGATTTTCTAGCTTCCTCAAAAATTATTGCTGCCAAGACGACAACAAAAGCCAACCATAACATCCAATGATGTTCAACAAACTGAAAAAATTGCGTATACATAATTGTTATGTGCCTCAATTAATAATTACTTTGGTGGGCGATAGTGGGTTCGAACCACCGGCCCCTGCTATGTGAAAGCAGTGCTCTACCACTGAGCTAATCGCCCGTATACTCTTCGCATAGGGTATATCTACACTTTCGCTACAAGACAAAATATAGTAAAGTGGTATATTAAATACTATTTTTTAGATAACAGCAACTAGTACTTTGCAATAAAAGGGTAACTATCAATGATTGTTCGTAGTCGTTTCGCTCCCAGCCCAACTGGTTATTTACATCTTGGCAATATTAGAACTGCAATATATGCGTGGCTGCAGGCCAAACATAACAGCGGTGATTTTATTCTACGCATTGAGGATACTGATCGTGAGCGTTCCACGCAAGACGCTATCAATGTTATTTTGGATGGTATGCAGTGGTTAGGGCTAGACTATAACGAAGGTCCTTTCTATCAAACGCAGCGCATGGAGCGTTATCATAAGATAGCAGAAAAACTAATTAGTGAAAACAAAGCTTATAGGTGCTATTGTTCAAGGGAGCATTTGGATGAGACTCGTGCAAAGCAGTTGGCTAACAAAGAAAAGCCGCGTTATGACGGACATTGCTTTAAAAACCCTCAAGAAATTAGCGATAAATCGCACGTCATTAGATTTAGAAATCCAACAGAAGGAACGGTTTCTTTTGTGGATGATATTAATGGCAAAATCACGTTTAATAACGACGAGCTGGATGATCTAATTATTTTTCGCAGCGACGGATATCCAACCTACAACTTCAGTGTTGTTGTAGATGATATGGACATGAAGATTACGCATGTGGTTCGTGGTGCCGACCATATAAACAACACTCCGCGTCAAATTAATATTTTTCATGCGCTGGGAGCAACTCCGCCGACTTACGCGCATGTCCCATTAATTTTAGGGCCGGACGGGAAGCTACTTTCCAAGCGTCATGGAGCGGCTAGTGTATTGCAGTATCGTGACGAAGGTTTTCTTCCGGAAGCAATGCTCAACTACCTTTTGCGACTTGGTTGGTCACATGGAGATCAGGAAATTTTCTCGCGCGAAGAAATGATTGCTTTGTTTGATTGCAAAGATATTAACAAAGCTGCGGCCGCCATTAATCCGGAAAAATTATTGTGGCTGAATCGACACTACATAAAAACGTTAGATCCGAAACTTATTGCCGACCGTTTGTCGTGGCATATTCAGGAATTAAACATTGATATTACAAATGGGCCGGATCTTGTTGAAGTTGTTAAAGCTTTGTGCGAACGTTGCGAAACGTTGCGCGAAATGGCTGTAAAAAGCCGCATCTTTTTTGAAGATGTTACAGGTTATGAAGAAGCTGCGGTAAAACATTTAACTGCAGAGATATTAGAACCTTTGCGAGCGGCCACTCAACACTTTAGTGAGTTAAGTGATTGGACTAAAGAAAATCTACATCAAATAG
>Ga0172379_10009241_pt1 | contig 12203 bp, 8 predicted proteins | sample GrowelOW334metaG_FD_119756 | JGI IMG/M metagenome (GOLD analysis project Ga0172379, IMG submission 119756) | Groundwater microbial communities from an aquifer near a municipal landfill in Southern Ontario, Canada - Groundwater well OW334 metaG | ecosystem: Environmental > Aquatic > Deep... | reverse complement strand
TTCGCGACAAATTTTGTGGATCAATATTATTCAGGAAGGTTTTATGAATTTTGCGTTCGCGTTCGAACCAAAAGAAGATGACGTGATGAAACGCGATCCGCGATCTTCCTCGATGAAAACGATCTTAACAAAAGATATCAAACAGATCATTGTGATCATTGCGGCGGTGACGGGATGTTTTCTTATTTTGCTGTATTTCTGGCTGCTTCGTATCGGATTTGGCGAAGAAAAAATTCAGACCGTTATGTTCATTGCGACTTCGATCAGTGCGATATTCTTTACATTCTCGATCAAAAATTTTCATAAGCCAATATGGAAGATCAATATTTTCTCCAATAAATATTTGCTCTACGCGCTTTTGGGAAGTTCACTTTCTTTGGTAGCCTCGTTCACGTTCGCTCCGTTGAGAAACCTCCTTGCTTTACAGGAACTTGCCGGGCATGATTATCTTCTGTTCATTGCTTTCGGATTCTTCAATTTGATCGTCATTGAAATTGCGAAATATTTAACGTTCGCAAGAAAGTAACCGTATTGGTTTTGGGTTTTTAACATTTGCAACAATCGTTCGTCGTCCGTCCTTGCGAGTGAGAAATGGGATGGAACCCATTTTGCAAGACCTTTTGAGATTATTTTATGAGCGGGTAGCGAAATAAAATAATCTCAAAAGGTGTACAGCGATCCTGTAAGGCGGAGCGCGGCAATCCAGGGTTTATACCACATACTCCTGGATTGCCGCGTCGCAGGCTCCTCGCAAAGACGACGGTCTACGCTTATTTTGTATGTTATTAGTTATCAAGTAGTAAAGATTTGTTTTTTTGTTTACAATAAAGAGTATGTCATCAGTAATCATTATTTTTGTAAGTATCGTTGTGGGTGCAATGTTGAGCGCATTTTCAATGTGGCTTTTTATCATGAAAATGAAGAAGAACGAGCCCGAAAAAGATCAGAGTTTTCTTTTGATGCAACAACAACTCAATCATTTGACCGAAACACTCGATAATAAAATGCGCGACGTCCAACAACAGCTCCGTGAGTCGGATAAAGATATGCAGGGGAAGGTTTTGGATATGCAAAAAGATGTGCAGGGAAATATGCGCGATCAATTTAGCAGTTCTCAAAAACTTATTCAAGAGATCAACAAACAGATGAACGAACAACTTGTCGGCGTGACGCGCGGTGTGACCCGTGTGGAAGAATCGTCGAGACAATTCCTGACCGTCGCCGATCAACTCAAGGATCTCGAGAAAGTTTTGAAACATCAAAAGCAACGCGGTAACTGGGGCGAGGCAAGTTTGAAACTTGCGCTCGAGAATTTTCTTCCGCAAGATGCTTTCGAGATGCAACATTATTTTCCCGACGGTGAAGCGGTGGACGCGATCATTAAAACGAAAGAAGGAATTATTCCTGTTGATGCAAAATTCTCACTTGATAATTATCAGCGTTTTGTGAATACCGAGGATCCCGTGGCAAAAGCGCTTCTCGAACAAGAATTCAAAAAAGACTTGAAAAAACGCATCGACGAGACCTCAAAATATATTCGTCCAAAAGATGGAACGTTGCCGTTTGCCATTATGTACATTCCCGCCGAGGGCATCTATTACGATCTCCTCATCAACGACATCGGCACCACCAATTCGCGCAAATTGATCGACTATGCCTACTTGGAAAAGAAGGTGGTGATCACGTCGCCAACGACCTTTTTGGCATATTTACAGACCATTTTGTACGGTTTTCGAGCGTTCAAGTTCGAGGAATCCATCAAACATGTACAAAAGAACGTCGAACAGCTTTCTCATCACCTCAGTGCCTACGAAGAAAGCTTCAAGAACGTGGGCAAATCGCTCGGCGCGGTGGTCAATCATTACGACAAAGCACAGACGCAATATCGTCTTATAGACAAAGATGTCTTGAAAATTACCGATTCTTCCAACGGTTTTGAAAAGCTTGAACTTGACAAGCCTCATTTAGAAGAGTAGAAATAAGCAGAAATAACCATGGCAAGCAGGTGTTTTAAAGCCTGTGCACTTGCTTTTTATAAGAAATTAGGTAGAATGTAGAAACTATGAAATTTGCAATTATTGAAACAGGCGGAAAGCAATTTAAGATCACACCTGATGAATTTATCAAGGTTGAAAAATTGGCTCCGGAATTAAAAGAAGGAGACACGATTATTTTTGATAAGGTTCTTCTTATTGAAGATGAAAAAGGAACAACTATCGGAACACCTTATATCAAGGATGCCAAGATCGAAGCTGTTTTTGAAAGCCGAAACAAAGAAAAGAAAGTGATCGTCATCCGTTACAAACAGAAGAGTAAATACTTCAAAAAGAACGGTCATCGCCAGATCAAAGACAAGGTTACGATCAAAGGCCTTAAATAACAAAATATAAAAAAGAACGTCGTGAAAGCGGCGTTCTTTTTTGTTTTCCCGAGTTGTTTTTAAGTCTTGTTTTTAGCAGGTTAATTTAATTTATCCACAGAAATATTATTTGAAAAACTGCCTTAATAAAGTAAGGCATGTTATAATTGTGTTGCAATAAAGCCAATTATTAAATTAATTTTTTAGTTTTCGTCCATGCAAAAAATAATAGTCGTGGTAGTTGCAGTATTTCTTTTGATCGGATCAACCGTTTTGTTTTTTCAAGGAAAAGGAACGGGAGGAGGAACGATCAAGATCGTTTCAAGTGTTCCTATGCGTGGAATGAGTGCCGGGCAAGGTCTGTATAACGGTGCGAAGTTGGCATTTGAAGAAGTGGGGAACAAAGCCGGTAATTTTGACATTCAATTTATTGCAAAAGATGATGGGAATTCTTTGGGTGAATGGCAAGCGGAAGATGAAAAAAGCAATGCTTTGAGCGCTGTAAAAGATCCGGATGTTATGGTGTATATGGGTCCGTCTGATAATAGTGCCGCAAAAATAAGTATTCCGATAACGAACGTGAACGGGTTGGCTCAATTGAGTGTAACAAATACATGGCCGGGACTGACACAATCGGGATATGCGCCGGGAGAACCCGCGATCTTTTATCCAACGGGTAAAAGAAATTATTTCAGAACATCTCCAACCGATGCTATTCAAGGACCTGCCGGAGCCGTGTGGGCAAAAGAAATGGGTGTAAAGAATATTTATATTGTTGAAAGTTCGGATGCATTTGATATCGGTGTCGCAAATCTTTTTGAAAAAAAAGCTCAAGAACTCAGTTTAAAAATTGTTGCCCACCAATCAATTACCAGTACCGATTCTGATAGCATAGAAAAAAATATCACCGATATCCAAAAATTAAAGCCGGATCTTATTTATTATGCCGGCGCCACAGCGGGAGGCATTATTCCTTTGTTGAAAGGTTTGCATCAAAAAGGAACTCATCCAAAGATCATGGCATCGGCGGGACTTTTTGAGAATGTTTTTTTGGATAGTGCCGGGGAATATGCCGATGGAGTGTTTGTTACGGCACCGGGTGTTGCAACAGCTGAGAAGTTGATCAAAGAAAATGAAATTACTCAAAGATATAAAGAAAAGTTTGGCGTTGATGCCGATACGTATGCGCTGGCTTCTTATGAGGCTGGAAAGGTTATTATTGCCGCGATCGAAAGAGCGGGAAAAAAGGATCGTGCTGTAATATTGCAAGAGATCGCAAATACGCAAAATTATGATGGAATTTTTGGAAAATGGAGTTTTGATGAGAATGGGGATACTACTTTAACATCTATTTCAGGTCGGGTTGTTGAAGATAATACTTTTAAATTCGTAAAAAAACTCAATCAATAAAATAATCGTACATAACATCTTGTGTATAACGAACGTTCTATTATATGAATAATGTTGATATAATAGAATGATCATATTTTTAGTTAAATTATTAGTTTAAAAATTAAAAAACAATGGCAACAGAAAATGTAGAAGTAAAAACAAACAGTCCGTTAATGCTAACTAAAGTTATCATTCCGGGAGTGATCATTCTTCTTTTGGTAACGGGTGCGCTATGGTTTTTGAACGGCAGATTAAATGTTTCGTTCAAGAATCTCGCTGATACCGAGGTTAAGAGCACGATCCAATCGGTGAACGATCGTATTCAGATCGCGATAAAAGCGAATGAGACCGTTCATGATTATTTTGTAAGCAAGGACTCGGTTTCAAGTAAAGAATTCGCAGATTTTGCGTCACCGCTGGTAACAGCGGCGGGACAACAAGGTATTGATATCACCCTTCAATGGATCGACGGTAATAACAGTATTACCTATATCGAACCAATGAATGAGGCAAATTCCAAGGTTGTCGGACAAGATCTGAACAAATTTCCAAATCGTTTGATCCCGATCAATCAAGCAAAAGCCAAAAAAGCTTCAATGGTTACCGCACCTCTTTTTCTCGGACAAGGATATCCGGGTATTATCGTGTACACACCGATCTTTAAAGGAGATGTTTATGGCGGTTCAGCTGTTTGTGTGATCCGTTTGTATAACTTGATCTCTCCAAAAACAGCTGTTTTGTATGAGAGAAATATGCACTTCCGATCAATGAGCAAGGATCTCATTATGCCGATTGAACATGAAGGTCTTATCTACGCCTTGAAGGAAGACGGAAGCGTTATTATGAATCCTGTAGGAGAGACAAAGAAAGAAGCTTGGGCGGTTGGATATATCGATACGGCGGAAGATGTTAAAGTTGACATGGATTTCCCTGATCAAAAATGGCAACTCCACTATTATCCACAGGATTATACCGGAGAATTAAAAAAGAAAATGATGACAAGTGCCGTTATTGGATACGGTATCGGATTGGTTTTGATCGGACTTCTCTTTGTTTCCTACAAAAAAGGGAAGCAATCGTAAGAGGATCTTGAACTGAATTTCAAAAAGAACGCCATGAAAGTGGCGTTCTTTTTTATCTATTTAATTTTCAATTTACAAATTCCAATTTTCAATAAATTTTCAAGGTTCAATTATCAATTTTCAAAAACGACGTCCGTGTTTGAAAATTGTATTATTGAAAATTCATTGTAAATTGATATTTGAAAATTGGAAATTGTTTTTAATATCTATTCTTCAATGCATTCTTCAACGTGTCATCATCTGAATATTCAAGCTCCGCGCCTGTTGAAAGTCCTCGGCCTAAAGTCGTTACGCGGATATTATGTTCTTTGATGAGCGGCAATAAAGTATTCAAAACAATTTCTTTGGTGTGTTCACCTTCGGAATTTACGCTGAAGCCGAACATTATTTCCTCCAAAGCTTCTTCTTTTACGGCGCGTTTTATTTCGTGTTCGAGTTCGGTCAATCTTGTTTTTACGATGAAGCGTTTTTTGACGAGCGGGATCAGGCCTCCGAAAACAAAGTATCGGCCATTGTAGGCACCACTTTTTTCGACGGTTTCAAGATCGACATCTTTTTCGACGAGCATCATGATGGTTTTGTTCGTGCTTTGAGCCTCGCAGATCGGACAGAGCGTTTTGTCGGGATTGTTCTCGATATTGAAATAACGATAACAGTGGGTGCATTGCGAGACCGTTCGTTTGAGCGACAACACCATCTCAGAAAGATCCTCGAGAGCTTTGCGATCCTCGGTCAAGAGAAAATACACGAATCGTTTCGCTTGGCGATTTCCAACACCGGGGAAGCGGGTGAAATAATTAACGAGTTTTGAAAAAGGATCCATTGTTTTTTTATTTAGAAATTATCAAAAGCATCCGCTTTGGCAACGGTGACACCGCTGCTGAATTCTCCTCTTTCCAATTCTTCAAATGAAGAAAGTTTGTCGTTGAAGAAAAGTTCGATCTTTCCCGTTGGACCGTTACGATGCTTTTCGATGAGGATCTCGGCGATGTTCTGGCGATCTGAATTCTCATTATTCTTGTCCTCGCGATGAATGAACATAACGACGTCGGCATCTTGCTCGATGGAACCTGAATCGCGAAGATCGGAAAGACGAGGTTTGCCACCGCGCTGTTCCACCGCACGAGAGAGCTGAGAGAGCGCTACGACCGGAATATCAAGTTCGCGGGCAAGACCTTTCAAGGCGCGTGAAATTTCCGTGACCTGGTTGACCATCGAATCGTAATTCTTGGTCGGATGAATGAGTTGAAGGTAGTCGATAACGATAAGATCGAGTCCGTGTTCTTTCTTCAATTTTCGCGCAACCGAGCGCATCATGAGCACGTTGTTGCCCGAGTTGTCATCAATGAAGATCGGTGCTGATGAAAGCTCCGCCATAGATCGTTGCAGTGCCGCAAATTCTTCGTCGGTACTAAGACGTCCCGTGCGCAATTTCCACGAATCAACACGAGCTTGCGCCGAGAGCATTCTGTCCACCAATTGCTGTGAGCTCATTTCCAGCGAGAAAAGACCGACTTTCGTGCCGTGCTTGATCGCGGAGTGTCGAGCGATATCCAATGCAAAAGAGGTCTTACCAACGGAAGGACGCGCCGCGAGAATAATAAGATCAGAACGCTGCAGACCTGCAAGTTTCGCGTCGAGTGAAGGGAAGCCGGTCGAGATACCGCGCATTTCTTTTCCACCGCTCTCTTGCAAACGTTCCAGTCGTTCCCATGCTTCGTCGAGAGTTGTTTTGATCTGAATGAATCGTTGTGAGGTTCCGATATTTGTCGCTGCGAAAAGTTCTTTCTCGGCATCGTCCACGAGCTGTTCCAATTCAAGATTCTCGCTGTAACCTAATTCCGAAATATGGTCGGCCGCATTGATGATATTTCGCAGAACGCTTTTCTTGTACACAATATCGGCGTAGTGGCGCGCGTTGGCAGACGAAGGCACTCCTTCGGACAAATCGGAGAGATAGACATTTCCACCAATCTGATCAAGCTCGCCGCGTTCTTGCAATCGCGATGATACAGACAAAATATCAACCGGTTGATTCTTCGCATAGAGATCCATCATTCCGCGGAATATCTTGCGATGTCGTTCGGCATAGAAAGAATCGGCAAAGATAAAGTCCACGATGTCGTGCATCGCATCGGACTTCAAAAGTATTGAACCCAACAGCGCCTTTTCAGCGTCGAGGTTTTGTGGCGGAATTCTCAGTGCGCGATCTTTAAACGTTTTTGTCATACGATAGATTTTAACATGAATAGAGAAATGGGGAACTCTTCCAAAAGAGCACAACCTGTGGTCAAAATGTGGATATTACTTAATGTAAATTTTGTGTTGTGATTTAGGTGAAATACATGAGTTTTTTGGCTCTGATCAAGTGATTTTTAGAATTTTCAATGATCAATTATCAATTTGCAATGAATTTTCAAAAAACAATTTTCAATCCTGGTAGTTGGGTTTGAAAATTGAGATTTGTAAATTGAAAATTTTGTATAAGTTATCCACAGTTTCTCTTGCGGACATTTTTATGCGTAATATAATTATGGGGTATTCACATTGTTTGTTGCTTAGTAACTCAGGTGATGGACAAGAGAGTTATGGTGAACGCAAACAAAAACCCCCGTGTAAAAAGCGGCGGTTTTTGTTTTCTGATAAAATGTGTAAAATATCAAATATGAACATCGCCGACATTCAAAAAGAATTGGGAATATATATTCGACCCGAGAAAGTGAACGACTTACAGCGTTTTTTTAAGACAGGGAAAGGACATTATGCGGAGGGAGATAAGTTCCTTGGTGTTGTGGTACCTGATACGCGAAAAGTTGCGCGCGTTTTCAAAGATGCGCCATTTGATATTTTGGAAAAACTTATTGCGTCGCCGTTTCATGAAGAACGAATGTTGGGACTTCTTATTTTGACCGAGCAAGCGAAACGCGCAAATGAAAAAGAATTGAAAAAGATTACGGAGTTTTATTTGAAGAATCGAAAGGGAATAAACAACTGGGACTTGGTGGATGTGACTGCGCCGAAGATCGTTGGCAAATATCTTTACGAAAAAGAAAAACTGGATAAAAAAGCGACTGACATTTTATACACCTACGCCCGTTCAAAAAATCTCTGGGAAAAACGCATCGCCATTCTCTCAACTTTTTATTTTATCCGAGAAAAAGATTTTACCCACGCCCTCGCCATCGCTTTAATTTTAAAAAATGATCCCCACGACTTAATCCAAAAAGCCGTCGGTTGGATGCTCCGAGAGGTCGGCAATCGTAACCTTGCCATCGAAGAAGCTTTTTTGCGCGAACACTACAAAACCCTCCCGCGCACAACTCTTCGTTACGCCACCGAAAAATTCCCTGAAAAGAAACGTTTGGCGTATTTGAAAGGGGAAATTTAAAAAAAAAGAAAGTTTAGTGGTTATGCTCCTGGATTGCTTCGTCGTACCTCCACACTGGAGCTGTCCACTCATTGGACTTTTTGTTTCGTACCTCAAAAAATCCTCAATGAGTCTTGCGGAATGGGTCCCGTCCCATTCCTCACCTCGCAAGGACGGACGACGACGGGGTTTTAACCGTTTATAATATAACTGAAGTTTATTAAAAAGAGTGCGGTAGGCCGTTGCAATATAATAGCGTGTACAAAAGAGGAAAAACGTGGTTTAATGGAATGTCATGTTGAATTCTGAAACAGTGCAGCGGGCCATTGAAAGAGAGGCGGAATCGAATATTTGTGCTCGGGGGGATGAGTATTTTCGGCATGGGAATGTTAAGAAGTGGTCGGCGGCGGTGGACAGTAATGTTGAGAATATTTTTATAACGGGGGATGTTCGGGGCGAGGAAATGTACAGCGTTATCTTGCAATTCAATATTGAGAGCGAGACGTTTACCGAGATCGATTGCACGTGTCCGTATTATGGCGTTTGCAAACACACGGTCGCGGTTGCTCTGATGTATGCGCATTCTTTGAAAGAAAAAGATGGCGTTAAAAAAGTTGTTGAAAATGAACGTCGAGAATTTTTTCCTGACTTAAACAGAATCGACGAATTCTTTCCGCGAAAAAATGTTGAGCAACAAAACAGACCGAAGCCTTTTGTGGCGAATGATTATTATATTGTTCTCCGAACGTACAGCGATTTTTCTCCGCAACTTTTCAATAAATCAAGTCCGCATCAAAGCGTGAATCTTGCGAAGTTTTTGACGCGCGACGATATTACTCCCGAGCAACACGCGCTGGTTTCGTATATGAAGGATGGCAACTTCGGACAATTCGATTCGAAACCGCCCGAGCTTGAAAAATTATTTCCGCTTATCGTTGCGTCGGGTTTTTCCGTGTACCGAGGATATTATTCGAGCGGCGATAAAAGTTTGCAGATCGAACTTTTGCCGGAGAAGTTGAAAGCGGAGATCTCGTATGAACCGCTTCCTTTGAATGATGACATTGCAAAAATTCAGCACAATTTTTATTTTAAGATCTCGAAAGAATACTGGAAAGGAAAGAATGTGTGGCATGATAAACCGTTCACGGTCAGCGGTTCATGCGCGGTGCGGGAAAAAGGCGATGTTCTCGAATTGCACTGTTTGACCAAACAGCTCGCGGGAATCTTGTCGCGACTTACTCCTGAGATCGATTATAAAGCCAAGGTGATGAATGTGAAATTCTATCAAGCGCTGTTGACCGGAGAAGAGATTGCGAGTTTTGAAGATCTTGTTGCCGACGCCAAAAAACTTTTTTCTTTGTCCGAAGCTCCAAAATTTCACACGGAAATTATTGCCGCCGAACCCACGCCTGCGATACAAGTTACTTTTGATGGCACCGCGCAAACATTGCAGATTGCACCCGTGATTGATTATGGAATCTACCAAGTCAGCATTGCGGAAAGTGTTCACACGACGCGTCGCACGGGAGGAAAAGAGATGTTTCGAAAACCGCCTGAAGAACAGCCGGGAAATTATATCGTGGTCGTTGAAGACAATACGATACTTTTGGTGAAAGTCGATGAGGAAAAAGAAATTTCTTTGTTTCAAGAATTGGAGATGTTCGCGGAGGATCTTGGATTTACCAAAACGCTCAAATGTTCGAGACAAGGCGCGAAACCGGTCGCGGCATATTTGCATACTTTTTGGCCGGTGGTTGCGGAGTACGCGGATAAACACGGGTATCCGATAATTTTCAAAAAAGATTCTTTGGCGCACGAGACCGCGGTTTTCCACGCGGATTTTTCTGCGGATATGAATGCGGAAAATGATTGGTTGCATTTTGATGTTGATTGTTATTGCGGAGATGAAAAAGTGACGTTGAAAAAATTGGCGGAATTCATGCAAAACAAACAGCCGTTCTGGAGAAAGAACGACGGCACCTTGGTGGAGATCTCGAATCCGAAAGAACTCGAGCGGCTCGTGCGATTACTTCAAAGTTTTAATGAACGCGAGGAGGGAAGTTACGAAGGAAAATTGCATCATACCGCCGAGCTTCAATATGTGATGACGAGTTCGGAACATTACAACGCTCAGAGATCAAAAGCACTCGATCATTTTTTGAATCGAATGCAAGAAGGTAAGCCGGTGGAAAAAATTCAGTTACCTGCGGAGCTGGAGAAAATTTTGCGACCCTATCAAAAAGCAGGAATTGAATGGTTATATTTTTTACGATCGTTCCGTTTTGCGGGAATTCTTGCCGATGATATGGGACTTGGAAAAACGTTGCAGGCGCTCGCTATTTTGGATTTGGAAAAAGTTCCTGAGAAAGCGTCTTTGGTGGTTTGTCCCAAAACACTTTTGTACAACTGGAAAATGGAAGCGGAAAAATTCTTCCCGAACTTGAAAGTTTTGGTGTACGATGCCGATCCGAAAGTGCGCAAAGAAATGCAAAAGAGTATTAATGATAATGATCTCGTTGTTGTGAGTTATGGAACGGTTCGTCGCGATGAAAAATTCTTCTCGAGCAAGTTCACCAAATTCAATTACGTTCTTTTGGACGAAGCGCAGTTCATTAAAAATCATGTGACAAAGAACGCGCAGATCGTGAAAAAATTAAATGCCGATTATCGACTCGCGCTCACGGGTACGCCGATGGAAAACAGCGTCTCTGAACTTTGGTCAATTTATGATTTTCTTATGCCGGGATTCCTCGGAAATTACGAACATTTTTCAAAACATTTTCACCGACCAATCATGGACACGGGCGATCGAAGCGCGCTGGAACATTTGCGACGAAAGGTCGGAAGTTTTATGTTGCGCCGAACAAAATCGGAAGTGCTTACCGAACTCCCTCCAAAGATCGAGCAGATGAGTCAATGTCATTTGAGCGAATCACAAAATATTTTATACCAGCAAATTCTCGCAAAAGTTCGCGGAGATATTTTTGAGACGGTGCAAGAACAAGGCTTCAAGAAATCACAGATCCATATTTTGGCAGGTTTAACAAAACTCAGACAAGCTTGCAATCATCCCGCTTTGCTTACCAAGGACAAGAATTTTCACGATTACGAATCGGCGAAATTGGATATGTGTATGGAACTTGTCGAGGAAGTTGCAGGAAGCGGACGAAAGGTTTTGATATTCAGTCAGTTCACCGGAATGCTCGACATTGTTGCCGAAGTTTTAAAAGAGCGCGGAATCTCACATGTGTATCTTTCCGGAAAAACAAAAGACCGTCAGGCTATGGTGAATAAATTCAATAATGATCCGACCATTCCCGTTTTTCTCATCAGTTTGAAAGCCGGTGGCACAGGACTTAATCTCACGTCAGCCGACACCGTGATCGTTTTCGACCCATGGTGGAATCCAAGCGTAGAAAATCAAGCGATCGACCGCGCACACCGCATCGGACAGACCAAGACTGTGAACGTCTACCGTTTGCTCACGTCCGGAACGATCGAAGATAAAATTCAAATTTTAAAACAAAAGAAACAAGGTCTCTTCGACGCCATCATCGACGAAAGCGGAGAAACATTCAACAAACTAACCTGGGACGATGTAAAGGAATTGTTCGAAGATACCAAGTAATATTTCCTGCGGACGACTACCTTCCGCTAACTTAATATTGTATAATATTAATCATGGAGCGAAAATTTAAATTTAGTGTTGATGAATATTACCATGTCTATAATCGTGGAGTTGAAAAAAGGAAAATATTTTTAGATAAATCTGATAAAGAACGATTTGTTCAATTACTTTTTCTTTCAAATTCTACAAAAGCATTTGAATTTCGAAAAATTAAAGATTTTTCTTTTGAGAAAACTGAACGCGAGGAACCGTATGTTGCTATTGGTGCGTATTGTCTAATGCCGAATCATTTTCATTTACTCGTGCGAGAAATAGTCCCTGGTGGAATAAGTATTTTTATGGGAAAACTTCTTACTGCATATTCGAAGTATTTTA